>PVBE011047736.1_pt1 | contig 171387 bp, 157 predicted proteins | sample 1631181 | NCBI WGS metagenome assembly PVBE01 (sample SAMN08397723, study PRJNA350692) | Marine metagenome, whole genome shotgun sequencing project. | isolation source: water | place: Pacific Ocean | collected 2012-04 | reverse complement strand
TCCTCGCGGTCGCGCTTGCTCGGCTCCCGCTTCAACCACGCGTAGTAGCCACTGGTGGACACATCCAGCGTTCGGCACATCGCGTCGATCGGGTAGTCGGCCTGGTTTGCCTTCACGAGTCCGAAGACCGCGGTGGCACGGTGTCCTGGGCGAACCAGGCCGCTGCTTTTGCCAAGATCTCGCGCTCCATCTTGAGCCGCTTGTTCTCACGGCGGAGGCGACGGAACTCGTCACGCTCAGCGGTCGTCAGACCGTCCGTGCGCCTGCCCTCGTCCAGGTCGGCCTGGCGCACCCAGTTTCGGATCGCCTCGCCGGAGGGCTCGAACTCCCGAGAGAGCTCCTGGGGCGTCCGGCCGGCGCGTACGAGCGCCACCATCTGCTCCTTGAATTCAGCGCGGTAGGGTCGTCGATGTCTGCGGGACACGTCTTCTCCTTGACGGAGTTGGGATCCAACTCCTCACGTGTCCACGAAAGCGGGTCAACTCCAGTGTCGAGGGTGCGTGGCTTGGTCGGAAGATTCTTCAAGCCCGTGCCTCTCCGTCCGAGCAACAACATCTGCGATTGGGCGGTGACCCATAGGGCCTCGCCAGACTCAGCCAGTTTGGAGATAGGGACCCATGATCGTGGATTTGGTCTGTGTGAAGCAGGGTAGCGCCTGAAGACGTGTCTTGCGGCGCAACTTCACCGTGCCGTCAGCGACCTGGGACAGTTGGCCTACGGGCCGCGTGGTGTACGTGGGGGGCATCGTGCGGCTGGCCACGGGCACGCTGCCGTCAGGCGAGACCGGCCAGATGGCCGGCGTGATGCGGGTGCTGGGCGAATGACCCTCCCTTGCCGGGAACATGTTCCCGGCAAGGGAGGGTTTAGGCCGGGAACACCAGGGAGATTCAGCCCCAAGTAGCTGAAATCCCGTGGTCCTCGCCTACTCCACGTACCCCATCGCGCGAAGCGCCTCGCGCATGTCCTCATCGACCTCGTAGGTGAGCTCCTCGAAGCCGCGCTCGCCAGCCTCCAGGCGGGTCATCAGCGCCTCCAACTCGGCCACACGGTCGGGCATCTCCGCGGCGAGGTTGACGAGTTCGTCCGGGTCAGCTGACAGGTCGTAGAGCTCCAGCGTGCCCGCGTTCATCGGGTAGCCCGAGTAGATCCGGTTGGTCTTGTCGTGTCGGATGTACTTCCAGCGCTCTGTGACGACACCGGTGAGCTGCCTCCCAGTGTGTTCGAGGTAGGCGACCCCACCGCCGTCCGCGTCCAGCACCTGCCACAGATCTGCGCCCCTCACTCCGTCGGGCGTGGGCGCGCTCAGCCGATTCAATACAGTTGGCATGACATCGATCGTCGAGACGACCGTGTCGACCTCGACCCCCGCGGGGCCGCCTGGATCCCGCACGATCAAGGGCACGCGCGTGGTCTGCTCGAACAAGCCGGCGTGCACGAACCAGAGGTCGTGCTCGCCCATGCTCTCGCCGTGGTCGGAGGTGAAGACGACCAGGGTGTCGTCCCACTGGCCAGTCCTCTTGAGTTCCCAAACGATCTGGCCGACATGGGCGTCAATCCAGGTGGCGCTTCCGTGGTAGTCGTCGATGACCTCTTCGGCGTACTCGACCCCGTCGAGCCAAGAGATCATGTGCTCGCTCTCCTGGTGATCCGGGGGGAAGTACCGCCACACGTCAGCGAGCTCGTTCTTCTGCTCGGAGGTGTACATGTCGTCGTAGCTGCCGGGTGCGTGGTACGGGGTGTGGTTGTCGACGTAGTGAACCCACAACAACCAGGGGTCCTCGTGCTCCTTCGCCAGGAAGTCGATCACCCACGGATTGGTCTTGTCGGCCTTGCGGATGCGATCACCACGGCGGATCGTGCGGAATCCCTGGGGCACGTTGCTGGCGTCCGGGTTCAGCCAGGGCATGTTGATGTGGCAGGCGGTCTCCCAGCCCAGACCGTCGAGGACCTCGGCCAGGGTCGTCACCTTCGAGCTCAGCCTCGAGACGTTCGAGTAGGCCCGGTGGTCCCGGGGATACAGCGAAGTGAAGATCGAGGCGTGAGCCGGGAGCGTGGTGGTGATCGGCGTGTAGGCCCGGTCGAAGCGCACCCCTTCCGCCGCGAGGTGGTCGAGATGAGGCGTGTAGGTGTCCTCGACCGCCTGGGCGCGCAGGGTGTCCGCCGTGATGAGCAGCACGTTCTTGCGCGCGGGCTCCTCCGCCGTCAGGGGAGCGGCCAGCAGGGCCAGGGGGACCAGGACGAGCCACCGTCTCATCGACGCTCCACGAAGATCGGCGAGGTCCAGGCGTGGTCCTCGCCGTCAGTGACGCTGAGGTAGTAGCTGTGCGGGCCGATGTCGGCCTCTGCGTCGACATACCCGCCGTCGAAGGTCCCGAGCACGACCCCGTCCCGTACCAGGGTCCCGGTGCCGGACCAGGCGAGCTCGAGGGGGCCCTCGATGACGACCTCGTCTCCAGGGCCAGCCTCGCCGACGCGTAGATCGACCACCAGCCGGCCTCCGGAGGTCGCCCAGGAGTGCCGGGCGTGCAGGGCGTCCCAGACGCTCTCGCGAGTGCACGGGTCGCAGCGGACACCGGTGAGGCCAGTGGCCCAGGGGTCCTCGACGCGCCCGATGCCGTGGTGCCAGCGCAGGCCGTGGCCATCGGAGCCGCCCAGGAAGCCGAAGACGAGGCCGGCGGACAGCCCGTCAGAGGCGTAGCTGCCGCCTTCGTGACCGCGGGCGGCGATGACCTGCTCGCCGGGTCGCTCGGAGAGCCCGTGCACGCTGATGAGCTCGAACTGGCGCTGGATGGCGGGATCGAAGTGCTCCCAGTCCGTGCCCGTCCAGCTCGTATGGTGAGGCGCGGTGAAGGCCGCGTGATCCGCGAGCGCCGCGTTGAGCGCTGGGGCGTCCGGCGCGATCCCGGCCGCGGAGGGCAGGAAGCCTCGGCTCAGCCCCTCCATGCCGTCCAGCTCCATGCTCTCCACCGGCTGGTCCCTGAAGTAGACGTTCCTGTGCCCGCTGCCATCGCGCCAGGTGGGGGGGGTGGTCCACTCGAAGCCGTGCAGGGTGACGAAGCCGGGCCGGCGACCGAACCACTCGGTGACCTGGCGGATCTCGTCATGGTCCGAGTAGGACAGCTGACTGCCGACGATGGTGTCGTGGTCGGTGAGCACGGCGAAGTCCAGGCGACGGGACCAGGCGCGGGCGAGGATCTCGTCCGGAGGCCCGGTGCCGTCGGACAGAGCCGAGTGCATGTGCACATCCCCGAAGGCCACGCCAGCGGGCTTCGCGGGCGCCTCGACGTCGATCACGGGGGCATCCGAGACGGGCTCGAAGTCCGGCAGACCAGAGAGCTTCGGCAGGCTGAGTCGCTCGACCAGGGCCTCCTTTCGTGCGCGCCTGGCCACCCACGCCTCAGAGCCCGCCACGACGAGATCCTGCCGCCAGCCGCGCGCACCCCAGTAGCTCCGCGTGAGGTCGACAGGATCGCTGATCCCCTCGCTGGAGACGAGGTGGACCTGGTGGCCGTGGGAAGAGCGCGTGACCACGACGAGGCCGCCACCTTCGGTCCAGTCCAAGGCCGGGAACTCGGCCCCCTGGATCTCACCCTCGTGGGCCAGCCCGGCCCGAGGATCGACCCAGGAGGACCAGGCCCCGTCCTCGTAGTGGAACAGCCGCAGCCACTTCACGATGCCCCCGGTGGATTCGCTGTCGTGGCAGGCGATCAACAAGCCACCGTCAGGGTCGGCGAGGCCCCTGGGCGCCGCCTGGATGCCCGGTCGATGCAGCACCACCGGTGGCTCGGCAGGCCTCCACACCGCGATGTCGTAGTCGGGATCGAGGCCGCGAGTCAGCTGGAGCTCGTCGAAGAGCACGACCGGGCCGTCCGCGTCGATCACCACGTCCGGGCGACGCTTGAGGCCACGGCCCCCGAGCTTCTTCCGCTCTGCGCCGTGCCCGTAGACGATGACATCGAGGCCTTCCTCCCAGGCGAGGTGAACGGCGCCGTCATCCGCGACCGCGAGCGCCGGGTGGGCGTTCCAGCCTCCATGGGTGAGGTTCTCGCTCTCGGCTGTCCCATCGACCCGCTGGAGCCAGACGTCCCGGCTCCCGTCGTAGCCCCCCTGCACCCAGGCGAGCCAGACACTGCCGTCCTCGCCCGCTGCGAGCCGCGGGTTCGAGGCGATGGGTGCCCTCGCGACCTCGCGCATGACGCCGTCTGGCTGGCGCAGCCGGATGACCTCTTCCCCTGCTTCGGATGAGGTCACGGCGGACCACAGGCCGCCAGAGGTGTCCACCGCGACCGTGGGGGCCTCGTTCTCGATGCCCTCGCGCACCACCAGCGGCACCTCTCGACTCACCCCCGCCGCCTCTCCGCCGACCGGCAGCAGCACACGCTCCACGGCCACCTCCGCCTCGATGGGCGCGACACAGGCAAAGGTGATCAACAGAGGAACCATGTGCGTCTTGACGTGTCGAGGGTAACAATTGCCTCAACAGAAAGAGACCCCATGACACTGCTTCTCGTTCCCCTCGCCTGTGGCGAAGCTCCCGACGAACCCCTCGCAGAGATCCCGGTCGAGGTCGTCGAGGCCCCACCGAGCTTCGAGGAGACAGACGCGGTGGAGCCAGCCCTCGACGTGCGGCTCGTCGAGCTCGCGGCCGCCGAGGACTGGGGCGCGCTCTCGACCGAGACGGGTCCCCTGGCCTCCTGGGCGCTGGTGAAGCTCGATCGCCCAGCGGACGCCGAGCTGATCGAGGGCTTCCCCGCGCCGCAGCAGGCCTGGGCCAACGGGCGCATCCACCTTGCAAAGGGCGATCCGAACGCCGCCGTGGCCGAGCTGGAGCAGGTGCCGGAGGGACACCCCCTGCACCGCTCCGCCCTCGCGAGCATCGCCGCGACAGAGGCAGCCCGAGGGGACCTCGCCCGAGCCCGGGCAGCCTACAGCGCCCTGGTCGCAGAGCCCGATCCCGCGGCAGGCTCGGCAGAGGCCCTGGCCGCCCTCGCCGCGATGGCGCCCGACCCCGAGCCCTACGAGCGTCGCCTGTGGGCCCACTACCCGAACAGCGCCGAGGATCCGACGATCCTCGCCGACGCGACCTGGCAGGAGGCCGCCTGGCGAGCCGATGCGCTGCAGGCCCAGGGCGCCTGGTCCGAGATCCTGGAGCTCCTTGGCCCCTTCAGCCACGACGCCTACGCCTCGGACCACGTGGGCACAGAAGACGCCTGCCGCTTCCGCTATGTGCAGGGCAGGGCCTACTACAAGAAGGGCAGGCGGCCAGAGGCGGTGAAGGCCTTCGGCAACGCGGCGCAGGAGTGCGACGGCGAGACCGGGGCCAAGCTGGCCTACCTCAAGGGAAAGACCCACCTGTTGCGCGGCCAGCACAACAGCGCAGCAGCGGTCTGGGAGCGCATGGCAGAGGACTTCCCGGAGCACAGCTTCGCCGATGACGGGCTCGTGCTCGCCGGGGTCGCGAAGGAGCGCTCGGGCGACATCGTGGAGGCCCGCAGGCTCTGGCAGAAGGCCATCGACGAGCTCCCCGACGGCGACATGATCCCAGAGGCGATGTTCCGGACGGCCTGGAGCCACTACCAGGCGGGGGACGGAGCGGAGGCCGCTCGGATCGCTGCCGAGCTCGGCAAGCTGCCTCCGTCACGGGACCGCTTCCACGTGCCAGCAGGCATGTACTGGGCCGGGCGCTGGGCGCTCTACCCGAAGGTCTCGGACCCGACGACACCGAACGAGGCGGGTCGGGAGGCAGCGCTGTCTTGGTGGACGCGCTGCATCGAGAGCCAGCCATGGAGCTTCTACGCCGTGCTCGCCCAGAGCCGCATGGCCGAGGAGTCGATGCCGGTGCTGGTCGAGCTCCCGGAGGCGGAGACGACCTGGACGCTGTCCAGAGAGGTCCTCGACTCCGATCTGCCCGCGCTGTTGTCACTGGGACTCGTGGAAGAGGCGATCTCGCTCCACGGCGAACACGAGACCTGGAGCCCCGACGAGATGGGCTGGTGGACCGAGTCCCGCATGGCCGTCGGCGACGCAGTCGATGCCCACCGCTCCTTGAGGACCTGGCTGCGCACGAACACACCGGTGGAGCCCTCGCCAGAGGTCGTCCACCTGTTGTCGGTCGCCTACCCGGACCTCTGGCTGGAAGAGGTCGAGGCGGCCTCTGCGGACTACCGCTTCGAGCCTCGCTACTTCCACAGCCTCGTGCGCGTCGAGTCGAACTTCGACGAGGACGCCATCTCCTGGGCCGGCGCCCGGGGCCTCTGCCAGGTCATGCCGGCGACGGGCAAGGGCGTCGGGGAGTGGATGGGTATGAAGGTCGGAAGAGACGACCTCCTGGACCCGGAGATCAACCTGAAGGTCGGGGCTCGCTACATGGAGTTCCTCCACAGCGAGTTCGAGGACAGCCCCTATCTCTCGGCGGCCGGCTACAACGCCGGCGAGCACCGGGTGGGCCAGTGGCTCGATGAGTGGGGGAACATCCCCACCGACGAATACTGCGAGCGCATCCCCTTCGACGAGACCCGCGGGTACGTCAAGCGCGTGGTCGGCACCTGGCAGGCCTACACCTGGCTGCACGAGGGCCGGGTCATGACGCTCGCCCAATACAACCACCGCGCACTGGCCACCGCCGACTAGCTGCACTACCTTTGGCGCAGTGCTGATCTTCCTCCTCGCTTGCACGGGCTCGGGTGACGACGGGCCGGGGTGCGAGAAAGAAACCTACTGGATCGACGCGGACAAGGACGGCTACGGCGACCCGGAGCAGCCCTTCCAGGCCTGCGCGCTGGCGAACGGACTGGCCAACAACCCGGACGACTGCGACGACACCCGCGTCGAGGTCCGCCCAGGCGCCACAGAGGACGACTGCACCGACCCCGTCGACTACAACTGCGACGGCTCCGTTGGCTACACGGACGCCGACGGCGACGGCTCCGCGGCTTGCCTCGACTGCGACGACTCGGACGCCGACATCGGGCCTGACGCCACAGAGATCTGCAACGGCAAGGACGACGACTGCGACGGGCTGGTCGACTGGTTCGCCGTGGACATGGAGACCTTCTACCCAGACGAGGACGACGACGGCTACGGCGACCCGGAGGGCGAGACGACGGAGGGCTGCGATGCCCCGGAGGGCTACGCCGACAACCCAGACGACTGCGACGACGGCGACTCGAAGGTCCATCCGGGCGCTGACGAACACTGCGACGGGGTCGACGAAGACTGCGACGGGGTCTACGACGACAACGCCGAGGACGCCCCCGCCTGGTACGTGGACGCAGACTCCGACGGCTACGGCGCCGGCGACCCGACCCGCCAGTGCGACGCGCCCCCCGGCCACGCCTCCAGCTCGGACGACTGTGATGACTCGGACGAGACGCAGTTCCCTGGCGCCGACGAGGTCTGCAATGACGAGGACGACGACTGCGACGGCGTCGTCGATGACGCCAACCGGGTGCCCACCGACCACGCCAGCATCCAGGACGCCCTCGATGCGGCCTCGAAGGGAGACCTCGTCTGCGTGGAGGCCGGAACCTACAAAGAGGTCCTCGACTTCGACGGCAAGGCCGTCCGCCTGCACAGCACGGAGGGCTCCGACAACACGGTCCTCTCCGGGCCCGGCGGCGACAGCGTGGTCTACCTCGTCGGCGCGGACGCCGAACTGGTCGGCTTCACCATCCAGGGCGGAGACGCCGCCTTCGGCGCAGGGGTCTACGTCTACGGCGGCGATCCCCACCTCGAGGACCTCGTCATCACCGACAACAGCTGCGACGAGAGCACCTGCTACGGGACGGGCATCTACCTCGGCTACAGCGCCGCCACGCTGTCGAACCTGCGCATCGTCGACAACGTCGCCGACGGAGACACGATCTGGGGCGCGGGGCTCTCCTGCGAGCAGTGCAGCCTCGACGCGGAGAACGTCTGGATCAGCGGGAACGAGGCCATCGGGAGCAGCTACGTCACCAGCTCGGGGATGTCCCTGAGCAGCAGTGACAGCTCGGTCTTCGACGGGCTGGTCGTCGCCGGCAACACGGCGGAGACCACCACGCTCTACTCCGCGGGGATCTGGGTCTACTCGGGCGGCACCACGGCCTTCTTCAACGCCAGCGTCGTCGGCAACTTGGGCATCTACGCGAGCGCATACGGCGAGGGCATCACGGCCTACAGCAGCAGCTCTCCCAGCGCGACCAATGTCGACGTCAGCGGCCACGAGATCGGCTGGGCGTCGCTCTACAGCAGTTCGCCGAGCATGACCTACAGCAACGCCTACAACGAGACGGACGACCCCGACACGACGGAAATCGACGGCACCAACGGGAACATCTCGACCGAGCCCGGGTACACGGACACCTCCGGCGCGGACGCCGGCAGCTGGGACCTGAGCCTGCGCTCGGCCTCGGACCTCATCGACGCGGGGGATCCATCTCGCAGCGACACGGACGGCTCTGTCAGTGACATCGGAGCCTACGGCGGACCCAACGGCGACGGCTGGTGAAGCGCCACAGCCTGGCGATCGGCTTGTCGATCGCCGCGATGGGGGCGACCTACCCCTATCTGTCCGTCGAGCTGGATCGGGCCGGAATCACCGGCTGGTGGCTGCTCGCCGCGATGATCGCGACCCCGACCATGCGGCTGTTGATCGGCAGCGGCTGGGGCGCGCTGTCGGACAAGCTTCGAGGTGCGGTCTGGGTCCTCGCCCTCGCCGCGGCCATCTCGGCGCTGGGCGCTGGACTCATGGGCCTGGGCGTCGCGCTGGCCGGTGTCTTCGTCTTCAGCGCGGGTCGGGTCGGCATCGATCCACTGCTCGACGGCTCGGTCCTAGGAGGCCTCGCGGACGACCGTCGACGCTACGGCAGGGTCCGGGCCTGGGGCAGCGTCGGCTTCGTCGTCGCGGTCCTCATCGGCGCAGCGATGGTGGAGTCTGGAGTGAGCCCCTTCTGGCTCGCTTGTGCCGTGTCGGCCGCCCTCGCCGCCCTGGCCTTCGCCCTTCCTCGAGACGCGGGGCAAGAGGGCCACCCAGGCATCCTCCCGGCCCTGCGCACGCTGATCTCGGACCGTCCGGTCCTAGCGCTCCTGGTCGCCTCGGCCTTCCACTTCGCCTCGATCAGCGTCTACGACGGCTTCTTCGCGCTCCACCTCGAGCGCCTCGGGCTGCCATCGCGCTGGGCCGGCATGGCCTTTGGCCTCGGTGTCGGCCTGGAGGTCCTGGTGCTCTTCGCGGGCCCCTGGATCCTCCGCCGCTTCGGGGCCCACAAGTGCATCGTGTTCTCCGTCGCCCTGGGCATTCCCCGCTGGCTCGTGTGCGCGTGGGTCATCGACCCGGTGGCGCTGGTGGCGGTGCAGGCCCTGCACGGGATCGGCTTCGGGGCCTTCTGGGTCGGCGCGGTCCACCGGGTCGCGACTCGGGCGCCCAGAGAGGTCCAAGCGAGCGCCCAGGCCGTCCTCGCTGCCGCGCTCGGTGGTGTCGGCGCCTTGATGGGCAACGCCCTGGGCACCTTCGGCGTCAGCACCTTCGAGAACACAGGAGACATCTTCCTCATCTCGGCCGCGTTGGCGACGGTCGCGCTGGTCAGCGCTTGCCTCGGGGGTGGTGCGGATTAAAAGAAGTGATTCCCCGATCACGAGCCCCTCGCGCGGAGACATTGCTTGATCCACCCCATCGTGCAGGAAGAGGAGGACCTCCTCGATGACATCCGGACCCGCCTCTTGGAGCGGCCGGTAGAGGTCGGCGCGTCAGAGGTCGACATCGTCGAGGAGCTCAGGCGCATCCGCAGCGACCTGGCCGGAGCAAAGGCAGAGGACCTCGGCTCGCTCCTGCAACAGTTCGACCAGCTCCACGCGCTCCTGGGACAGATCCGCAGAGCGCGGAGAACAGAGGACATCGATCCCGACTCGCCGTACTTCGCCCACATGAAGCTCAAGGAGGGCGAACGGGAGCGCAACCTCTACCTGGGAAAGGTGACGCGCATCGACCACGGGCTGCGCATCGTCGACTGGCGGAACGCGCCCATCGCGCAGATCTTCTACCGCTACCAGGAAGGCGAGGAATACGCCGAAGAGGTCGGTGAGCGCATCTTCGAGGGCGAGCTCGTCGCCAGACGCACGCTGAGCATCACTCGGGGCCAGCTGGAGCGTATCGACTCGCCCCAGGGCACCTTCGTGAGGGACGAAGCGGACTGGACACAGCTCTCGAAGACACCACCCAAGCTCGCTGGCGGCTCGGGCAGCAGCCTCTTGAAGCACGAGCGAGCGTCCGCGTCACACCGTCGGCTCGGTGTCGGAAGCAGCGCGCGTCCGCGCCGAGAAGACAAACACCTCCCGGACATCGCGGCGCTGATCGACAAGGAGCAGTGGGAGCTCATCACGAGCCCCGAGTCCGGGCTGGTCGTGGTGCGAGGCATCGCCGGCTCCGGCAAGACCACCGTCGCGCTCCACCGCGTGGCCTACCTGGCCTACCAGGAGCCCCAGCGCTTCCGCGGTGACCGCATGATCGTGGTGGTCTGGGGCAAGGCGCTGCGGGACTACATCTCGAAGGTGCTGCCCTCGCTCGGGGTCGAGGACGTGCCAGTCGTCACCTGGACGAAGTGGGCACGGGACCGGGTCAAGCGGCACCTGCCCTTCCTGCCCCGGCGCATCGCCGAGGACACGCCAGAGGTCGTCAGCCGCCTGAAGCTGCATCCGGCCTTCCTGCAGGTGATGGACCACCAGGTCGACACCGTGCCGAACCCGCCGACCGCAGAGGGTGTCTTCGAGGACTTCCTCGGCCTGTTCATGGATCTCGATCGGCTCTCACGCATCGTCGAGGACGCCGCCCCGGGGGTCTTCACCGCGGTGGAGCTGGAGCGCGCCTGGGACTGGGCACGGCGGCAGCGGGCGCGCCTGACCGACTGGGTCGCCGGCGAGCGCGAGGACGGCGCCGAGCTGGACGCAGAGGACGACGCGGTGCTCTTGCGGCTCTGGCAGCGCCGGGTCGGAGCTCTGCGCGGCAGGCGCAAGAAGTACCCCCTGCGCTACACGCACATGGTCGTCGACGAGGTCCAGGACCTCTCGCCGCTCGAGGTCAGCGTGCTGCTCGACACCCTCGACTCCCAAGGCAGCGCGACGCTGTCGGGCGACACCCAGCAGCACATCATCGAAGAGGCCGGCTTCGCCGACTGGGCGGACTTCTTCGAGCACGTCGGCGTCTCCGGGACCGCCGTGAGCACGCTCAAGGTCAGCTACCGCTCCACCCACGAGATCACCTCCTTCGCGAGAGGCGTGCTCGGCCCCTACGCAGAGGACGACGAGGCGCCGACCACCACGCGCCCGGGTGCGCCCGTGGAGCTCTTTCGATTCACGGACCACGGTGCCTGCGTGGGCTTCTTGGGCGACGTGCTCCAGCAGCTGGCCCGCCGGGAGCCCCTCGCTTCGATCGTGGTGTTGACGCCGAACCCCGGAGTCAGCGCCATGTACGCCGCAGGCCTGCGCAAGGCCGAGGTCCCCAGGCTCCGGCTCGTCGAAGACCAGGACTTCGCCTTCAGCCCCGGCGTCGAGGTCACAGAGGTCCAGGAGGTCAAGGGCCTGGAGTTCGACTACGTCGTCGTCGTCGAAGCGAGCGCTCGCTACTACCCGGACACCTCCCACACCCGGCGCCTGTTGCACGTCGCCGCGACCCGCGCGGCCCATCAGCTCTGGCTGGTCAGCGTCGGCACCCCCAGCCCCATCATCCGCTAAGGCGGCTCCGTGCCGTCCTCGTAGGGGTCGTACCAGACCTCGACGGGCTCCCCGGAGGGACCGATGGTGAGGCCGAGGCTGGCCAGCACCCAGAAGCTGCCGAAGCCGATGACCACGACGCTCAGGAGCATCAACACCACGGCCGCGAAGAGGACCGCTCGGTTGAGACCGGGGCCTCGTCGGGGCGCTCGGATCTGGTCGAACATCGCGTTTTGGCCTATCACTGCGACATGAGCGACGCGCTGCTGGCCAGGCTCCGAGAGGAGCCCGAGCATCTCCAACGACTCGTGACGCTGGTCGTCGACGATCTGCTCGATCGGCCGGTCGAAGACCTCGTCGATCCGGGCTGGCTGTCCGCGCGGCTGGTCGAGGGCTTTCGGGCCAGCGTGGACGACGACCGGACGAAGGGCTGGATCCGCAGCCGAGTGCAAGCGGCCCGGGCGCGCCTCGACGAACAGAGCGGTCCGCTGATCTACCGGGTGGATGGAGGGCTGGTCGACCCCGTTCGTGATCTGCTGAGGCGGCCCTACGAGCCCAACGAGCAGGTCATGCGCGCGCTGCTCGACCACCGGGCGACCCGGGCGATGGTGAGGGAGATGCTCACCGACACGCTCACGGAGTACGCAAAGTCGATCAAGGTGCCCGACCAGGCCAGCCGGGTCATCAAGTCGACGGGGATCGGTCGAACCCGCCTCGCTCAGTGGGCCGGCGCCGCGAAGGCAGCCGCGGAGATCGTCGGGAGCGAGGTCGAGAAGCGCATGGAGGACCGCGTCCAGACCTACGTCGACGGCGCGATCAGCCGGGCCATCGAGATCGCCGTGGAGCACGCCTGTGATCCCGCCAACACCCAGGCCTGGGCTGACATGCGCGCCGACTCGGTGGACGTGCTCCTCGGCTTCCCGGTCGAGACCTGGGCCGGCGAGATCGACAAGCTCGACCTCGACCAGCTCATCGACGATCTGGCCGCGACCCTGCGGGCCTTCGCCCACTCAGAGGCCTTCCCGGACCAGGTCCGCGGGATGCTCGAGCTCACCGTGGAGGAGGGGCAGGGTCTCACGGCGCGCGAGTTCCTCGCCGGCTCCGGCCTCGAGGACACCTGGCGCGAGTCACTGGAGGAGCTGCTCCTGGAGCGCGTGCAGGCCTTCGTTGCCACGGACACCTTCGCCACCTGGCTATGCGAGCTCACACAGCCCTGAAAGGACCCAAGCGGTGAGCTTCTTCGACTACTTCAAGTCGCCCCTGCCGGAGATCGTCGTCGACGAGGAGACGGCCGCGCGCCTCGCCCGGAGTGTCGCGGAGACAGGTGACCCGGCGGGCGCGGCTGAGGCGCTGAGGACGCTGGTCGAGGAGGATCTCTCCGGGCTCGGAGGAGACTTCGTGGACCAGCTGGGAGTTCCGACCGAAGAGCTCTTCATGGAGCTCTACCTGTTGGCATGGATCGGCTTCGTGCAGGCCATCGAGGACGGCGGCGCCTCGCGAGATGATGCGCTGCAGACCGTCGAGCCCTACCGGCTCGCGCTCCGCGAGTACATCGCCTTCGGCCACCGGGGACGCTACGACGAGGGCCCCGGACCGGTCATGGCCGTCGCCGACCGGCTGGCGGTAGGAGGGCGCGATGCCCGCCACGTCGTGCTCGGTTTCCTTCCGAGCAGGCTCGGGGTGCGCAACCGCCGGGGTGCAGTCGAGGGTCTCATGCGGCTCTCGGTGCTCGCCCAGAGATGCGGCTACGAGCTGGGAGCGTGCTGCTCATGATCACCCTGGTCGCCCTCGCCCTCGCCGTCGAGCCGGAGGTCGTGCCCTTCCGCACACCTGACCCGGTCCCGGACATCGAGGCCATCGTGCTGCTCGAGTCCAGCCCGGGGGAGCGCTACGCCTGCCACGTCACGGCGCTGGTCGACGCATACGGCGAGGTCCTCGACGCCGCCGCCGACGAGTGCCGTCCCGAGCTGCGGGCCACAGCTCGCGAGGCGGTTCGCAGCTGGCAGTTCCACCCGCCCCAGGTCGAGGAGCGGGCGGTCGAGGGCACCTTCGAGGTGGAGTTCGTCTTCGTCGCCGGCACTGTGCTGACAGACCTGGCCATCGAGGAGCACCAGGTGCTCGTCCGACTCCCCCCGACCGCCGTTCCCCGCTGGCCGACACCGCCGCGGGCTGGTCGACAGGGCAGGCGGCTGCTGGCAGACCAAGGCAGCGACGAGCTGCGCTGTGTGCTCGACTTCCAGGTGGACTCCCGCGGCATGCCCACCGAGGTGCGCGCCGTGGACTGCCCGGAGGTGTTGGAGCGACGGGTCGTCGGGCGCCTGTCTCGCTTCGGCATCGACGTCGTCGGCGCCAAGCCGGGGGACGGCTACACCTACCGCATCGACATCGCGCTGCACTGACATCTCTCGGAAGAGGGAGTAGGGTCCCGGTGTCGCACCCGAAGAGACCCTCTCATGACCCTCGCATTGTTCCCCCTGCTGATCGGCACCGCGGAGGCCGAGCCCGTCACCTACGACCTCAAGGGCACGCTGTATGTGCAGGTCTACAAGGACCCCACCACCATCGCCCAGGCCCTGGCCCACGACCACGTCGTCAAGGCGGTGGGCTGGTCGGGGACCGCGACCTGGGACCCAGAGGACAGCAGCGCCTGCGCCATGGACATCAGCCTGGAGGTCGCCAAGCTCGAGGTCGACGAGAAGAGCGTGCGGGAGCGGCTGGGCTACGACACCTTCCCGCGCGAGGGCGAGCGCGAGGACATCAGGGAGGAGATGCTCGGTGACAAGGCCCTCGAGGCGGACGAGCACCCGAACATCACCTGGAAGCTCACCGGCTGCGAGTTCGGCGAGACCCGCACGAACGTGACGGGCGACATGACCATCCACGGGACCACGACCTCGATCTCGCTGCCGATGACCGTCAAGGCCGACTCGGTGAACTTCTCGGCCAAGGGCAGCACGAAGATCAAGGCCACGCAGTTCGGGATGGAGCCCTACTCGGCCGGCTTTGGAGCGCTGAAGAACCAGGACGCCATGATCCTGGTCGTGAGCATTCACGGCACCCCGCAGTAGCCGTTGTCACGTCGCCGTCGGCGCATCGAGCCCTTCGACCTGAAGATCACCGAGCTCGAACCGAACTCCTGCGGACGGGGTGAGCACGAGGGCCAGCCCGTCCTGGTTCGCGGAGCTCCTCCGGGCGCCGTCGTGCACGTGCGTCCCTTCAAGAAGAAGAGGGGCACGATCCATGGGCGGAGGGTGCGGCTCGTCGAGCCCCCACCCGACCATGTCGAGCCGAGGTGCGCGGTCTTCGGCCTCTGCGGCGGCTGCGCGCTCCAGGAGCTGAGCCTCACAGCCCAGCGCGCTGCGAAGGAGCGCATGGTCAGGCGGATCCTCGCTCCCTTGGAAGGAGTCGAGGTCCACCCCGTGATCGGCGCTCCCGCAGCCTACGGCTACCGCAACAAGGTGGAGCTCAGCTTCGGCGTCCGACGCTACCTCTCCGAAGAGGACCACGCCGCTGGAGAGCCGATCGAGGGCAGCTTCCTCGGCTTCCACGCCCCGGGCCGCTTCGACCGGGTGGTCGACGCAGAGCGCTGCGAGCTGGTCCCAGAGGGCCTCAACGACATCATCCACGCCCTGCGGGTCATGCTCGAGTCCTCTGAGCTGCCCCCCTGGGACGCGCGGGCCCACACCGGCTTCTGGAAGCACGCCGTCTTGCGTGAGACCACCCTCGGCGAGCGCCTTGTGGCCATCTACACCAACGAGGGCGACGCGCTGCCCGACCTGATGACCCTGCGCCTCGACGCGACGCTCTCCTGGTACGTCAACGCCGGGGTCGCCGATGCGGCGATCGGTGAGCTGCGCTCGGTGATCAGCGGGGACGGCACGATCACGGAGCAGCTGGGAGAGGTGCGCTACCAGCTCTCGGCGACCTCCTTCTTCCAGACCAACACTCCGGCGGCCGCCAGGCTCTACGACGTCATCGCCGAAGCAGCGGGCAGCGGTCCCCGCCTCTGGGACCTGTACTGCGGAACCGGTGCCATCGGGCTCTACCTCGCGCCCCGCTTCGACGAGGTCGTGGGGGTGGAGCTGGACCCCGGCGCCGTCGAGGACGCCCGAGCAAACGCCGCTCGAAACGGAAGGACCGTCGAGTACCACTGTGGGCGCGTCGAAGATGTCCTCCCGAGGCTTCGTGGAGACGACATCGTCGTCGTGGACCCCCCCCGCGCCGGGCTGCATCCGAAGGCAGCGAAGTGGCTGGCCGCGGCGCCGGTGTCATCGCTCGTCTACATCGCGTGCAAGCCAGGGTCGCTGGCGCGGGATCGCGAGCTGCTCGAAGCGGGCGGCTGGGTCATGGTGGCGCTCTGGATCGTCGACCTCTTCCCCCAGACGGGACACGTCGAGGCAGTGGCACGCTTCCTCCGTCCGGGTGTCGCGGAGAGCTGACAACGAAGACGCGGCTGGACAGGATCCGAGGATGTCCACAACAGCCCTCCCCGCCGCGCTGGAACGCGTCCGGGCCCTCGACCCCAGGGCCGCCGACGAACTCGCCAGCGCCTTCACGCGCCTGGCGCGAGCCGGCGGTGCGCTCTCATGGGCCCAGGAGCGACTGCCCGCCCTGTTGGCGACGGCGGCAACATCCCGGCGCCGGCGGAGATCTCGAAGACCATGGTGGGCCAGGTCATCGAAGAGGGGCGGCCCGCCTGGAGCGACGACGCCCTGGCCGACGCCCGCTTCACGGAGGCCGAGTCGGTGCAGGCCTACGGGCTCCGGTCGATCGGCTGCCTTCCCCTCGGTGAGCAAGGAGTCCTCTACCTCCACGACCCCCGCGAGCCGGGCCGCTTCCCCCTCGACTGTCGCGCAAAGTTGACAGCGCTCTGCAGTCTCGCCGCGCTGGTACTGAAAGTGGACACTAGGACAGGCGACAAGGCGCCCCAAGGGCTGGAGGTGCCCGGGCTGGTCGGCTCCGCGCCAGCGATGGTGGAGCTCTACGAAGCGGTGCATGCATTCGCCGGCATGCCTTGGCCTGCGCTGGTCCTCGGCGAGACGGGCACGGGCAAGGAAGCCGTCGCGCGGGCCCTCCACTCCCTGAGTGACAACGCCGACGGCGCCTTCGTCGCCCTGAACTGCGGAGCGATCCCCGACGAGCTCGCGGAGAGCACGCTGTTTGGCCATGTCAAGGGCGCCTTCACCGGCGCGGACCGTCCGAGGGACGGCCTCGTCGCCCGCGCGGCCGGCGGAACGCTCTTCCTCGACGAGGTGGGCGAGCTCAGCCCCCGCGCCCAGCTCAAGCTCCTCCGCCTGCTGCAGGAGGGCACCTACAACCGCGTCGGGGAAGACCGAGAGCGTCGCGTTCGCGCCCGCGTCGTCGCCGCGACCCACCAGCCGCTGGAAGAGGACCGGGAGACCTTCCGCGACGACCTCTACTACCGACTCGCCGCCTGCGTGCTCAACGTGCCTCCCCTGCGGGCCCGAAGCCAAGACGTGCCCGCCCTCGCCGAGCACCTGCTGGACAAGGCCCTCGGCGAGCGCTCGGCCGCCGCAGCTCGGTGCTGCTCCCGGAGCACTTCCGCAGCGCGAAGGCCCTCGGGGTGAGCCGCCAGTGGCTCTACCGCTTGCTGGCCCGGTGGGAGGGCACCGAGTCACCCCCCTTCCCGGCAGCGCTGGGGCTGGAGCCGCTGAGCGTCCTCGGGAGGGGCTCGATGGGCTGGGTCTTCAGGGCGCGGGACCCGCTGTTGGAGCGGGACGTCGCGGTGAAGATCGCCAGGCCGGATCGGGGGGAGCAGGCCCGGGACGCGCGCCTGCTCGAGGGCGGTGGACGCCTCAGTCTCAGCTGTCAGGTCCCCGCCCTGGCCCGCCTGCACCGCTTCGAGCTGCGGCAGCGGCGACTGGTCCCCGTCGAGGTCCACTCGCTCGAGATGCCCCTGACCCGCCTGGAGCTCGAGCCGGGCCCCTGGCTGATCGAGGTGGGCGCCGAGGGCTACACGACCGTCCGCTACTCGCTGGCCCTGCGCCGGCAGCAGCACCACAGGGGAGAGGTGCGCCTCTTCAGACCCGAGCAGGTCGGCGACGGCTTCGTCCACATGCCAGCGAGCCCCTTCCACATGGGCGGGGATCCCGTCGCTCGCATGCTCGGCTGGCGAGTGGGGGGACGAGGCCCGCTCCGCAGCTTCGTCGTCAGCGGTGACCCACTCGCCCGGGGCGCCCTGGAGTCCTGTGAGCCCACCCTGGGCGATCGCTTCGTGCAGGAGACCCCCGTGACCTCCGCCGCCTGGCGCGAGTTCCTCGACGACCTCCCCCTCGATGAGGCTCGGAGTCTCGTTCCTGGCGAGGCCGGGCTGCATGGGAAGCTCCTTCCCTACTGGGAGCACGACGGCAGCCGGTGGATCCTGCCCGAGGACTGGGACCCGCACTGGCCCGTGATGGGTGTCTCACTCGCCGACGAGGACGACCTGCGGCTGGCCAGCCGCTCGGGCCTGGACCCCAACTTCCGCTCCAGCTTCGTCGGCTTCCGCCTGGTCAGCGAGGAGCCGGCGCCCTCCCCCAGCGCTCCCATGGCCGATCGCGCCTGAAGTAGTGGAGGGCTACCCCCGACCCGAGTCCCAGCGCCGCGATGGTCGCGGCGTCGCGCACGGGCGTCACCTCGACGAGCGCCGCGATGATCGCCATGCCGATCAAGAGCGTGGCTGCCTGGCCCGCTGGATGCGGCTCGGGGTTCGGGGCGGTCTTGAAGGCGTACCGCAAGGCCACCAGCGGCACGAAGGCCCCCTGGATGATCTCGCGAACGAACCACATGACCATGTGCCAGGGCTCGATGAGCCCGAGCATCTGCATCGACCACGCGTAGTTGATCAGGAAGATCTTGTCTGCCCAGCCATCAGCGACGGCGCCGGTCCGGGAGCAGGTCCCCCTCCACCGCGCGACCGGGCCGTCGAGGACATCGCTGAGCATCGCCAGGGTGAAGACCAGCGCGAACAAGCGACGGTCGTGCATCGTGAAGGCCGTGACGACAGCCAGGGGAATGCGCGCGAGCGTCAGGGCGCCAGCGAGGTTGAAGAGATCAGAGAAGCGGAGCCGTTCGTCAGGGGCACTCGCGATCGCCATCGATCCCACTCTCAGCGAGACCTGGCGGCGATCCTGCAGGACTCGAGGTTGGCGGGCGTCGCGGTGTCCACCACGGAGTCACAGTCGAGGCCCAGCTGGACGAGCGCGAGCTCGCTCCAGTCCCCGACGGACTTCGGGTAGCCACGATCGACCGCCATCAACACCTCGACGTCCTCCAGCGAGGGCTCGGCTTCCTTCCAGTCCTGCAAGACATGGCGGGCGCAGTCCTCGGCAAACCGGCCGGCTTCCCTGCAGATAGGCAGGCGCTCGGGCCAGGGGAGCCCCGAGGCGTCGAGCACCAGCAGCCTGCACTCGTCGTCCCTGCAGAAGCCGAGGATGTCCTCGACGGGCGTGCCCCGCCGCATCGCGCTGCCGATCCACGAGGACTCGCACTCCTTGTCGAAGACGCCAGCCAGGTCACAGCGGGTGCGCGCCTCCGCGACCGCGCTGATGATGCGGGCACCGTCCGCGATGCAGAGGGACCATGTCGCCTCGTTGCCAGCGTATTGGGCGCACTCCGAGGGCCCAGCGGCGCGCACGGCCGCAGCAGGGTCCACGACCTCTGACTGTGCACCGCAGGCGACCAGGAGCTCGATCAATGCTCCTCGCGCCTCAGGTGGGCAGCGTGGAGCCGACGCTTGCAGAGCCAGCTGTCCTCGCCGCCCGAGACAGCGCAGAGCGACTCCGCCTCCTCGAGCGGCACCGAGTCGGCATGCACTCCGAGCCAGGCGAGCACGCTGGCCTCTCGCACGAGCGGATCCTCGATCGCAAGCACCACCTCTCGAACCGCGTCGAGCTCCTCCGGACCCATGCTCTCGATGCGATCGGAGTAGCAGTAGTCGCGGTCCGGCTGCTCGAGGGTCGAGCACTCGCCACCCCCTGGGGTACAAGCGAGCAAGGCGGACAGCAGCACGGCGCTCCCAGGCTCTTCCGGCGCACGATAACCGGACTCGACCAACAAGCCGCAGGTGCCCCAGATGATGTGGTTGACGACGATCGCCATGGCCTCCGAGCCCACCTTCAGCTGGGATCCTGCGGTCGATGTGCCCATCACCCTGGGTTCGGGCGGCGTGTGGTTCCTCATGTACGCCAACGTCGAGGACGGCCTCACTCCGGCTGGCGCCGTTGCAAGCCCTGCGGGTCCGGACGCTCTCGTCGCGGCGCACTACGACGCCTCCTTCGACACGACCTCAGATGTGCTGCTCTATGGCTCGATAGGTGCGGGCTTGGGGCTCGCCATCGCAGACGGGGCGCTGGACCGCGAAGGTGCCCACACCCGCGCTTTTCTGGTGGTCGAGTCCTTCGCGCTGAACCAGTTCGCGACGACCTCGCTGAAGCTCGCGGTGGACCGGCCTCGGCCCTACACCGCCCTCGGCGCCGGCGTACACCACCCCACCGATGTCCTCGCCGGCGCCTTGCTGGGTGGGACGATCGGATAGCTGGTCCCGACCCTGCACACGACGGACCGTACTCTCGCCGTCTCCGCCGGACCCCGCAGCCTCGTCGTCAGCCGCAGGTGGTAGTCCTCAGCCCGCGCTCGGGCAGGAGATGACGCGGTAGAGCCCGAGCTCGACGAGATCGGGGCCGAGGTCCACCCAGCCGTCGGTCGCCGGCGGCACGTTCTCCACGGCGACGGGCTCGACGACACAGCGCTCGAAGGGCCATGTCGCTCCGGGGTGTCGGTCCGCAGTGCCCCGGTAGACGTAGTCCTCGGCCTCGGGCTGCCCGGACAGGAAGGTGGGCGGCCTGGTGAGCGAGAGGAAGGTCCGCATGTGGCCGTGGGGATCTTGCTCCGGGTTCATGAAGACCCGGGCGTCCTCGCCGAGCCGGTGGGCCTCTCGCCGCAGGAAGATGTACTCCGACTCCCAGACCCAGCGCGGGTGGGGCTGGCGGGCGACGACGATGCTCGCCACGAGCACTGCGAGGATCGGGAGGAGGCGGCTCGGGCGCCACGTCCAGGCCAGCCCGAGCCCGAAACCAGCCAGCGCGATCCACCAGGTCTGGACCGGCAGCTGGAAGCGCAGCGGGTCAGCGAAGGGGAACTCCTTCGGCGCGTAGGGAAGGAAGGCGAGAAGCCCAGCCACGGCGGGCACCAGTGCAGCAGTCCAGCGCTCTCGGCGCAGCGTCGCCCAGAGCCCGGCCACCGCGAGCAGCGGAACCATGAAGGGCGTGACATTCCAGTTCAACGCGAGGTCCACGGCCCGCTCACCGGGTGCGATCAGCCGGACCAGGAAACCCAACTCGAGGTAGCGAGACCAGTCGATGACACCCCCTCCGACACCCCCTGGCAGACTCAGGAGCTGCTGGACGCGCCAGCCGACCAAGGCCAGCGCCAGGCCCAACCCGAGCCACCGCCGGTTCCTGGCGAGGAGGAAGAGCGGTACCAGGACGAACACACCCTGGAGTGGGCGCGTGTGGACGAGCAGCCCGATGGAGCAGACCGCCAGGACCTCGCCGAGCCGGTCGTTCCGCATCGCGCCGAGCAAGGCGCCTATCTGCAAGGTGGCGACGAGGACGAAGTGGACCTCGCTCCCGGCGAGGGAGATCGCCAGCGGACTGAGAGCCAGGAGCACCCCCGCGGCGTAGCGCTCGGCTCGCGTGGCTCCGAGGCTCGCCATCAGCGCCACCAGGAGCGGTACGGCGAGCGCGGAGAACAGGACGTTCATGCCGTGGACCAGGCCCGGGGGGTCGCCGAAGGCAAAAGAGAGGGGACCCATCACCGCGGCCCAGCCCTCTCCGTAGTAGAGATCGGGGTCGAAGTGCCCCCGGGCCGTGAGCAGTCGCTCGTATGCGGCGTCTCCGCCGAGGAGGAGCGAGGTCCGCGACAGGGCCACGCGCACGCCCAGCGCCATGACGAAGGCGCCGATCGCCTCGCGGGTCCTCGGGAGCGCGACGAGCGCCGCCAGGAACCAGCCCAGGAACACCAGCGAGAGCGCCCGGGGCCGCCAGCCCCCCTCGGCGGTGGGGAGGACAGGCTCCTCTGCGGCCGGCTCGGCCAGAGCCGGGAGATCCGCACAGGCCTGGTCGACTACGGCGGGGAGTGGCTCCCAGTCGAAGGACTCGCTGTGGTCCTCGAGGTCCAACCGCACCCAGAGCGCCCAGCCACCGTCACGGCAGACGGGCTCTCCGCCATCGTCGGCGGTGAGCTCCAGCCAGAAGTCCCGCTCGGGCACCTCGAGGTGCCAGCGCGCGAACTCCTCGTGACGCTGGACCTCGAGCAGGCGGGTGTCCGCCGGCAGTGGAGACAGCGGCTCGGCCAGCGCAACGGGGATCAGCGTCAGTGCAAGCACGGGCGGTTAAGCCGATGTTCCCATGGTCGCGCTCTCCGCATGCTCAGCTGCACGGTCCTGACGTGCTCTACCTGCTCACCGACCCCGTCTTCCTGATCTTCACCGGAGCCCTGCTCTTCTGGCTGGTCGGCGGCCAGCTCCGGGGCCGCTACTGGAGTCCCTTCGGCTGGATCTCCGAGCGGCGCCAGATCGGCCAGCTGGGCAAGGAGATCTCTGCCCGGCCACACGACCTCACCCTGCGCCTGGACCACGGCAAGCTGTGCGTGAAGCACAAGCAGTGGAAGCAGGCGGAGGCCAGCCTCGCCCCTGTCGTCGAGCGGCGCGAGACCTCGGCAGAGGCCTGGTACTTCCTGGGCCGCGCGCAGCTCGGACTCAAGCGCGTCGACGAGGGGCTCGCGGCCATCGACAGGGCGCTGGAGCTCCGGCCGGACCTGCTCTACGGCGAGCCACAGATGGTGGTCGGGGACCACTACCGCGCGGCCAAGGACTGGGCGCGGGCGAGGACGGCCTTCGAGGCCCTGGTAGAGACCAACGCCAGCTCGTCAGAGGGCTACTACAAGCTCGGCTTGTGCTGCCGAGAGCTCGGGGACAAGGAGGCAGCCCGGCGGGCCCTCGCCGAGTCCGTAGCCGCCCACGAGCACGTGCCGAAGTACAAGCGGCGGGAGAACCGGCCCTGGAAGTGGCGCGCCAAGCTCACTCGCGTCTGATCGCCGCGGGGCTCTGGCTCCTCGCGGGCTCGGTCGCGGCATGGATGGCGTGGTGCCACGACAGCCGCATCGCCCTCGACTGGGAGCGGGTGCTGGGCCCTGCTCTGCTGTTGTCGCTCCACCTCCTGTCCCTGGTCAGCTGGGAGCTGGTCTTCCTGATCCGCCGTCTGCGGGTGCTGCGGCCGCTGCCGCCGCTGGTGGCGCTGTCGGCGTGGTGCTGGGCGGGCATGCCGCCGGAGGTCTCGGCCGGGTCCGGAGCGCGTGACGGGCCGGACATCGTGCTCGTGACGCTGGACACCTTCCGCGGTGACCACGTGCGCCCGGACCTCACGCCGAGGCTGCTCGGGCTCGCCGACGAGGGCGTGCGCTTCACCCAGGCCGTGACGACCGCCCCGCTGACGGCGCCAGCCCACGCGAGCATGCTGACGGGACTCCCGGTCGACGAGCACGGGCTCCTCGCCAACGGGCGCGCGGTCGAGGTCGACACGATCGTCCCGGCTCTGTCGGAGGCCGGCTACCGGACCGGGGCCTTCATCTCGGCTCACGTGCTGGACCGCCACACCGAGCTCGACCGCGGCTTCCACCACTTCGACGACCGCTGGGGCTGGGGTCAGCGAATGAACTGGTGGCCTGTCGTCGACAGCCTCGACCTCCCACGCCGGGGCCACGTTCGGGGGGGGGACGAGACCGTCGAGCGGGCGCTGTCGTGGCTCTCTCCCGACACCGCCGACTTCGTCTGGGTCCACCTCTACGACGCCCACGCCCCCTACGTCGTGCCACCACGCTGGCGGCCCTCCGACGAGGCCGAGGAGCGGGCCCGCGACCTCGACCAGGCAGTGCTCGACGCCAAGCGGGGCACCCTGACCTCGCTCGTGGCCTTCCTGCAGAGCGCCCAGCCGGAGACCGAGAAGCTGCGCTATCGCAGCGCCATTCGCTACACGGATCACCTGCTGGGGACGCTCTTGGACGGACTCGACGAGGACACGATCGTCCTCGTCGTCGGAGACCACGGAGAGAGCCTCGACGAGCACGGCTACTACTTCAACCACGGCGCTCGACTCTGGGAGCCCTCCCTGGGCGTGCCCCTGGTGGTGCGCTGGCCCGGGGCGTTGGACAGCGGCGAGGTACGGGAGCGCCTCGTCGGGGTGTCGCTGGTCCACGACCTCGTGCTGGCCGCCGCAGGGCTCGCCGAGATCCCGGAGCTCGAGACGCGAGAGGTCCTCGCCTACACCACCGGCCAGCAAGCACACGCCCAGGCGCCCTCCCCTGACCAGGTGAAGGGCCCTAGACGTGGGGCCGCGCTCCGCTTCGACGGCAGCAAGCTGCTCTTGCACCCCGACCGCGAGCCTGTCTGGCACGACCTCCGCATCGATCCCCAGGAGCTCCACCCGCAGCCCGTCCCGGAGACGATGCAGCCGCACCTCGAGCGACTCCGAGCGCTGGTGGACGAAGTCCCGCCGCCCCTGAGCGACGAGCAGAGAAGGCGCCTGGAGGCGCTCGGCTATGTGGAGTAGCGAAGGCTGGCCCTAAGTAGCTGGAATCACTGCGGTGAAAGGCGGTGTGGCCGGCCCAAAGCGGCCCCGGCCGGCCGGATCGCCACTTGTCAGCGATTCCCGCAGCCTCCACGAGGTGGACGCAGAGCTCCACGAGTTCGAGGCTACCGGTGGGCGCGTGGCATTCATCGACTCGATCACGACGCTTGGCGGGAGCGACCAGTGGTGGGAAGACCTCACCAATGGCCCACTTGGAATCGCCGGCATCGCGCATCAAAACGCAAGGGGCACTCCGTTTGGCGGCCACCGGGTCGCTCATGACCCCGACGTGCACCTGTCGGTCTCGGAGTTCAACGTGAGAATCGAGAAGTCCCGCTGGTTCGATGATGGGCTTCCAAGGTCGTGGGCTGTCGTTGAGCCCGAGGTTCCGAGCCCTACGGACGCGCAGGTCCTTCCCTTCTTGGGAGAGCCAGAGGGGCGCGATGATCGAAAGCCGGCGGTCATGCGGTCTGCCTTGGCTGCCGGGCGGTCGGGCGCCATCCCGTCGTGCTGAGGACGGTGTTCTCCAGCTCGGACCAGCGCCCCGGATGCCGGCGGTGCAGCAGCTGGTCTGGGAGATCTTCGGGAAGGGTCCAGCGGACGGCCCCGATCCGGATCACGCCATCGCGCTGGGCGCCGCATGGCAGGCCGGGCTCGTGGCTCGTGACGCCGCGGTGGACGAGGTCGTCGTGACCGACGTCACCAGCCACACCCTGGGCGTCCAGGTCGTGCGCTTCGCCGAGAAACAGGTCCTCGACGGCTACTACCTGCCGGTCCTCCACAGGAACACCACCCTGCCCGCCCGTCGGGTGGAGCAGGTGCTGACCACGCACCCGAAGCAGACCGCGGTGTGCGTCCGGGTCTTCCAGGGAGAACACCGCTACGCCGAGCAGAACCGCCTGCTCGGCGAGTTCACCGTGACGGGCATCCCCCCGATCGACGGCCCGCAGCCGGTGGATATCTCCTTCGCTCACGATCTGTCCGGCCTGCTCGAGGTGGAGGCCACCATCGTGGCGACCGGCAAGAAGGCCCGCATCGTCATCGAGCAGGACGGCGCCCTGACCGAAGACGGGCGTCGACGCGCCCTGGCCCGCCTGGCCCGCCTGGCCCGCCTCAAGACGCCGGCCCGAGAGCGACGGCGGTACAAGGCGCTCCTCGAGCGGGCCCTGTCATTCGTCTTCCCGTTGCACGCGATGCTCGGTTCGAACAACCTGAACACCCCGACGAACTCGCGGACCCTCAACGCTCGCGGGCGCCTGTGGTCCGAGGGCGTCGTGACCTGGGGGCACGTGGTGCTCGCCGCAGAGGCCGTGCGGACTGGCTCGCAAAAGGACGGCACCTGCCTGATCTGCTATGCGCTGGACCCCCTCTTCGAGCGCAGGCCGGAGCTCCTCACTTCGGTCAATCGACGCTTCTGGCAGATGCGCAACGGACACCGTGGCCCGGGAACCCGCTGGCCCGACGAGTCCTTGCTCGCCAGCTGGCCCGACTTCAGGTCCCGGTCGTTGCCGCGAAGTCTGACCGAGGGTCGCGTCGTGTTGGCAAGCAGCGCCCCCCTCCTCAGCGCCCACCTCCCCGGGGCGGCGCTCGCCGACAACCTGGTGCCCGTCGTGACCCTCCGGGAGCCAGAGGCCCCAGTCATGATCCTGCCCGAGCAGTGGTGGACCCGGAGCCCGCTGGACGAGTGGCAGCCGGCAGATCCAGACTGAGCTCGCTGGACCCCGGTCCCTGCTGGCCTACACGGTCTGGGAGTGACGAGCGGGGCTCCGCCTCGCGTCGAATGCGCGCGCTACGAGCCGGGCCAGCGGGCGCCCCCGCTCGGTGACGCGGAGGTGGGCGAAGCCGACATCGACGAGACCCTCGTCGACCAGGGGATGGAGCTCGTCCAGCTCGGCCGCGAAGTGCTCGCCGAAGTCGATTCCCCAGAAGGCCTCGACGGCCTCGACGTCTACTACCAGGTCGCACATCAGCCCGTGGATGACCGCCTCCCGAAGGTCGTCTTCGCGGTCGCGCACCCATCCCCGAACGGCCAGCGGTTCGCCGGCTCGCAGCTTGCGCATCCAGGCGCCCAGCCCCAGCTCGTCCTGCCACATCACGCCGGCGACGTCGCTGATAGCGCTCGGCCCGAGGCCGATCATGTCCCCACCTCGAACCGAATAGCCCATGAAGTTCCGCGTGCGAGGCCCCTGCGCCAGCTCGTCGGTGGGCAAGGCAAAGTGGTCGAAGCCGATGGCCGCGTAGCCAGCCCCGACCAGCTCGCGTTGGGCGGCGAGCACGCAGGCGCTCCGGACCTCTCGATCCGGGAGGACGGCCTCGTCGATGGCTCGCTGGTGGCGGCGAAGCCAGGGGACGTGCGCATAGCCGAAGACCGCCAGGCGATCCGGGCGCAGCTCGATGACTCGCTCCAAGGTGGCCTCGAAGCTCTCCAGAGACTGGTGGGGCAGCCCGTACATGATGTCCACGTTCAGCCCCCTCCAGCCGCGCTCGCGCGCGAAGCGGAGGAGCTCCTCGACCCGATCTCCGAGCTGGGGACGGTTGACCGCGGTCAGCACCTTCAGGTCGAAGGACTGGACCCCCAGCGAGAGCCGACGGAAGCCCCAGCCCGTCAGGGCCCGGATCTGCTCCTGGGTGGTGACCTCCGGATCGGCCTCCACCGAGAGCTCGGCGCCAGGCACCGGTGGGAAGTGGCTGGAGAGGGCCAGCCAGAGCCGCCGGAGCTGCGGAACGTCGAGCCAGGTCGGCGTGCCTCCCCCGAGGTGGACACGACCGACCTCCACCCGCGGCTGGCGCTCCAGCTGGAGCTCGAGGGCGTCCAGGAAGCGGTCACCAGCGTCGCGGCGACCAGCGACCACCTGGTTGCAGGCACAGAAGGAGCACTGCTCTCGACAGAAAGGAACGTGGACGTAGAGCTGGGCGGGGCCCTTGATCGCCTGCAGCGCTGCGGTGGTCCGCTCCGGTGGAAGGGGACCCCAGACCGGCACCGTGGGGTAGCTCGTGTAGCGCGGGACCGGACGGTCGAATGCGGCGAGCTCCTCTACGGTCAGCATGACATCGACGAGAACACGTTTTCCGCCCATCCGCCAGCTGGCGCGAGTCTACGAGGCGCCGTCAGCGTGCCAGGAGGCACTCCGACCTGTGTCAACTCACACAGCCGCGATGCTATCGCCGGTCCAGCTGTTCCGCCGCTGCGGTGAGCACGTCGGTGATGCTCAGGAGTCCGACCACGCGCCGATCGTTGTCGACCACGGGGAGCGAGCCGATGCGGTAGTTGGCCAGCATGCGGCAAGCCGATCCCAAGCCTGTCCACTCTCGCACGGCCTCCACCTCGGTCGTCATCACCTCTTCGACGAGGGACTGGAGCTGGTCCGGATCGGCGTCGTCGACGTCGAGGGTGAGGACAGCCCTTCCGAGGACCGTGAGCAGGTCCCGCTGGGTGACGATGCCAGCGAGCACGCCGTCGTTGGTGACCGGCAGCTCGTGGATCTCGTAGCGGGTCATCATGTCCAGGGCCTCGCCCAGCGTGGCATTCGGTGCCGTGCAGAGCGGATCAGGCGTCATCACATCGCGTACGAGCACTCCTCCTCCACGTCGACCAGGGCAGAGACGCGACCACGGTCGGGGACCACGAAACCCTCGCGCTGGGCGAGGAGGATCTCCCGCTCGCGCCAGCGCTTCAGCAGGCGGATGACGGTCTCGGCACGGCAGGCTGTCAGGCGCGCGATCTGGACCTTGTACAGGCGCAAGGGGATGAAGGTCCCCCGAGCGTCCGGCAGCCCGATGGTGTCGCAGAGCCGCAGCATGAGCCGGGCGACGCGAGCCTCTACCGGGGCGAACTCCAAGTCCGCGAAGGCCGTCGCGATGCGCCCACAGCGGGCCAGGTGCGCGCGGAAGATCTCCGCCCCGAGATCCGGCGTGTCGAGCATGGCGGCGTAGAGCCGGGCCTCTGGGACCCAGGTGCCAGAGCCGTAGCCGACGCCGACAGCCGAGTGCCCGTACTTCGCGTCGCACACCAACGCCTCTGTCCCTGCGATCTCGCCTCGGACGACGAGATCGAGAGAGAGCACCCCGGAGGAGTGGGTCTTCTGGAGCTCGAGGGCACCTGATCGGACGACGACGAGACCTTTCACGCCTTGTCCCTCGTCCCAGAGGCGCTCGCCGCGCCTCCAGCGGATGACCTCGCCGAGATTGCTGAGTTGGTTCATCACGTCATGGTACCGAGCAAGTGGCGCGCCAGGAATGGCCCGACCCTTGCAAACCATGTGAATGGGATTCCCAAGCCCCCCAAGACCACGTGCGACGACCCATCCATGAGTGAGAAAGCCACAGTCCTCGTCGTCGACGACGAGGAACTCATCCGTTGGTCCATCAACGAGCACATGACTGCACTTGGCTATCGCGTGATCGAGGCCCGCGACGGCAAGGAAGGGCTCCAGCGAGTCGAAGAGCACGCTCCCGACCTGGTGCTGACCGACCTGAAGATGCCGCGCATGGGCGGGCTGGAGCTCATCCGGGCCATTCGGAAGTCCGGTCGAGACCTTCCCGTCGTGGTGCTCACGGCGCACGGCGCGGTCGACAGCGCGGTCGCGGCGACGCAGCTCGGAGCGCACGGCTACCTCTCGAAGCCCTTCGACCTGCGCGAGGTCGCCCTGGCGATCGAGAAGGGGCTGGAGGCCCACCGCCTGGCGACAGAGGTCCACTACCTGCGCGAGCGCCGCTCCAGCGGCTACGCCTCGATCATCGGTGAGTCGACCGCCATGCGGAAGCTCTTCGAGATGCTCCGGCGACTCGAGGACGTGGAGACGCCGACGGTCCTGCTCTCCGGAGAGAGCGGCACCGGAAAGGACCTCATCGCCCACGCCATCCACGACAGGGGGCCTCGCAAGAAGGGCCCGATGATGGAGGTCGACTGCGCGGCGCTACCCGAGCAGCTCATCGAGTCAGAGCTCTTCGGCCACGAGCGCGGCTCCTTCACCGACGCCAAGACCACCAAGCGGGGCCTGTTCGAGGTCGCCCGAAGGCGGGACGATCTTCCTGGACGAGATCGGAGAGATGTCGACCGGGACCCAGGCGAAGCTGCTCAGAGCCCTCGAGTCCCGCACCTTCAAGCGCGTTGGGGGCGTCAGCCCCATCCGGCTGGACGCCGGGGTCATCGCTGCCACGAACCGGGATCTCGCTGCGGAGGTCGAGGCGGGCAGGTTTCGCGAGGACCTCTACTTCCGTCTCAACGTCATCCGCATCACCATCCCCTCGCTGCGGGAGCGACGCGAGGACATCCCACGGTTGGTGGACCACTTCCTGGAGCGCTTCAACCGCTCCTTCCGGAGAGACGTGAAGGGCCTGTCGGCCGCGGCCTTGGACCGCATGCAGTCCTACCCCTGGCCGGGCAACGTCCGCGAGCTCCGCAACGTCATCGAGCGGATGGTCATCCTGGAGCCCCACGAGATCATCGAGGTCGACCACCTCCCTCCGGAGGTGCGCTATGGCTGGAGACATCAGGGCACGGCGACCGGAGCCCCCTTCCTGTTGCCCGAGAGCGGCGTGGATCTCGACGCCGTCGAGCGCAGCCTGATCGAGCAGGCCATGGACCGCACCAACGGCAACCAGTCGGCGGCGGCCCGCCTGCTCGGGATCACGCGCTACGCGCTGCGCTACCGCCTGGAGAAGTACGGCCTCGCCATGAGCTGAGCCGCTCTACTCAGGTGGCCCACCGTGGCGGGCGACGCTCGATGAAGGCTGTCAGACCCTCTGTGGGATCCGGGTGCGCCATGAGCTCGTCGAGGTACTGGCTCTCGAGGAGGGGCAGGTCGCTCTCCAGGGCCCGGCGCACAGGCGCCCGAGCGGCCCTCCAGGCGTGCCTGAGGCCATGGGCCGAGCGCGGCTCGAGCGAGTCCTGGTACCAGCGGCGCATGGCCTGCTCGGGCTCCGAGGAGAGGTCGTCGATCAGGCCGGCGGTCTCTGCTTCCTCGGCTCCGAGCACTCGACCGGTGATGACGAGCTCGGTGGCCATGCGCCCCCCGGTGCGCCAGCCAAGGGAGAGAGCCGCGATGGGCGGGAAGACCCCGAGGACGACCTCGGGGAAGCCGACATGCGCGCTGCCGTCCGCGAACACGCGCCCGCACCAGGTGGCCAGCTCGGCTCCGCCGCCGAGACACTGCCCGCGCACGATGGCCGCGGTGGGCACACCCAGGGCCTCCAGATCGTGGAAGAGCGCGTGGAAGCCCGGGAGCATTTCGGCGATCTGGTCGGGGAGGTGCTCCTCGACCGAGGCCCCGAAGCTGAAGTGCTTGCCCGCTCCCTCGAACACGACGAGCTTTGTCTCCGGCCTGGAGCTCAGCACCTCGATGTGAGCTCGGAGGGCGTCGATCATGTCGTGGTCCATGACGTTGGCCCGCGGGCGGGACAGGACGACGCGCTCGACCCCGCCCTCCGTGCGGCACTCGATCACGAGCGCTCTCCGGGCAGGACAGCCTGGATGAGCTCCTCGCTCCAGCCTTCTCCGGCGGCGAGGCGCCGGCGCAGCTCGGGGAAGTTCACCTCGCGCGCCCCACGGGTGCCCTCGTTGAAGGCCCGGAAGCCAGCGTTTGCCTCGGTCATCATGTTGAGACCCAGCCACGCGCGGTTCGTCTCCCGGTTCTTGTCCCAACAGCTCAGCTTGTGCTTCCGAATGGACTCGATGGTCTTGGTGAGGCAGCCGGGCATGGTCATCAAGAGATCGCTGCAGAGCTTGTCCACCGCGGCATCCAGGAGCGACAGGTCCATCTCGCCGCTGGCGAGGACAGCCTTCGCGGCCTGCTTGTCGGCGCCGGTCTTGGGCTCGCCGTGGCGAGGCCGCCCGAAGCTGTCGTAGGAGCCATCGGTCCAGACCAGGGGGTTGGCGACGAAGTCCCCGTCGACGCGCAGGGCGGGCACGATGTCGGTGATCAGGCCGAGACGCAAGGCCTTGTGGGCGCTCCAGGGCGCGCAGGCGGTGCAGCTGAGCATCGCCTGCTCGACGCTGACGTAGAGCGGGAGGAAGTCGGTGCTGCCACCGTCCGGGGCGCTGCCGTGACGGGGCCCCGCCTGGCCGAAGCGGGCCATGTCATGGGCGATCGAGAAGTCGCAGGCCATGCCGATCTCCTGACCGCCGCCGATGCGCATCCCGTTGACCCGGCAGATGACCGGCTTGTCGCAGTGGAGGATCGCCGTGACCATGTCGTTGAAGAGCCGCATGTACTGGCGGTACTCCTCTGGATGGCCGGCGTAGACCTCTGCGTACTCCTTGGTGTTCCCGCCGGTGCAGAAGGCTCGGTCCCCGGCGCCGGTGAAGACCGCGGCGACCGCGCGACGGTCACAGCTGGCCTTGCGGAAGGCGAGGATGACCTCCTTCACCATGTCCGTCGTGTAGGAGTTGAGCTGGCTCGGGTTGTTCAGCACGATCCAGACGTTGTGGAGCCCCTCGACGGGCTGGCCACCCGGGCCCAGGACAGGGCGCCGCTCGTAGAGGACGTGCTGGAAGTCGTGGTCGACGAGATCGTGATTGGGAAGCATGGGACCTCTCAGGGGGTGAGCACCAGCCGGCGCTGGGCCTGGTGACTGCGGACTTGGTCGAAGGCGTCTTGTATCCCGCCGAGGGGGCGAAGCTCGGTGTGGGCGCCGAGCTGGATGCGACCCTCCAGGACGAGGTCGACGACGGCGGGGTAGAGCAACGGATCGCAGCCCCAGGTGCCGATCGCGCGAGCGTCCAGGGCCATCAGGTTCGAGAGCCTCAGCGGGAGCTTGTCGAGCGTGAAACCGACCACGCAGAGCGTGGCTCCACGAGTGAGCAGACCGAAGCCGAGGGTCTGGCCAGAGGCGGTGCCGGAGCACTCGACTACGACCTGGTTCCGGGTCGCGACCCCCCACTGGTTCGACCAGGCCCGGATCTGCTTCTTGAGGGCGCGGGCGTCGACGTCGCGGACGTTCACGGCGCGATCGAGACCGAAGTCATCCGCCCGCGCCAGCTTGTCCGCGTCGATGTCCAGGCCGATCACCCTGGCCCCGCGGGCCTTGGCCAGCTGCGCAGCGTAGCCCCCGACTCCGCCCAGGCCGATGACGATGGCCAGGCCGTCCTCGCCGAGGCCCGAGCGCTCGAGCGCTGCGTAGGGGGTGCTGATCGCGTCGGCGATGACGGCGAGGTGCCTGAGGGTCAGCCCGCTGGGTCCGGGGAGCAGCGCGTCGGGATCGGCGGAGGCTCCAGGGACAGGGCAGAGGCCCCGCCCGGGGACCACCACGTGCGTGGCGAAGCCCCCATCTCGGTCGTTCCCCGGCATGACCTGCGTACTGCAGATCATCGGTCTCCCCGCCAGGCAGTCTCCGCATGCGCCGCAGGGAATGACCGCTGGGACCACGACCGGCTCTCCGAGGAGGTGCTGACAGCCCGCGCCAGCGGTCTTCACGACACCGCTGATCTCGTGCCCGAGGATGAGAGGCAGGGGCTGCCGCGTGCGAACACCGCCATAGAGGAAGCCGATATCGGTGTGGCAGAGACCGCAGCCGGCGACCTCGACCACGACCTCGTCTTCGGCCACCTCGGTGATGACCCGCTGGGCAGGGCGCAGCGACTCTCCGGCTGCGTGCATCTCGAATCCACTGACTGCGATCGTCTCAGACATCGACCTCTCGCTCATTCAAGGTCCCCACCACGCCGGTTGATGGAGCGCCCGAGGCTCCGAAAGGTGCGTCGACGCGGCTCCCGCCACCACGCCATCGCGTAGACCGGAGCGCGCTTCCACATGCCCGCCGAGAGCAGGGTGCGAGCATACCGACCTGGCCGGTAGAACTCCTTCAGGACCCGGTCGTAGCCGCGTTCGAGCTCGGCGACCGTCATGCTCTTCGGCTCCACGACGACGTCAAAGCCGGTGTAGCGCCGGTAGTCGTCCGTGAGCAGGCGGCCTTCGGCCTTCATCTTCCGGTAGAAGTCGGTGCCCGGATAGGGGATCAGCAGGTTGACGGCTGCGTTGTCGACCTCGATCTCGTTCAGGTAGTGGATGGTCTTGTCGAAGATGTCCGGGCCATCACAGTCCAGGCCCAGGATGAGCCCGGCGCTGACGAAGATGTCGTGGTCGTGAAAGCGTCGAACCAGGGACTTGTACTTGTCGAGGGGATTCCAGCTCTTCTCCACGGAGGCCAGGCTCGCCTCCTCGAAGGACTCGATGCCGACGAAGGCGAAGTGGGCCCCAGCCCTCCGAGCGAGGTCGAGGAGCTCGAGGTCCTCTGCCATCAGCAGGTGGGTCTGGAAGAACAGGCGCTTCTTCAGTGGAATCAGGGCCTCGAAGAGCTCCTTCGCGTAGGCCCGCTTGCCGCAGAGGTTGTCGTCCATGAACATCAGGTTCCGGCTCGGCGAGCGGCGGGCGTCCTCGACGACCTCCTCGACCGGGCGGGTGCGGAAGCCCGGGCCATGGATGGCCGAGTTGAAGCAGAAGCTGCAGCCGTGGGGGCAGCCGCGCGTGGCCTCCATCGGAGAGAAGTCGAGGTAGCGATCCGGGTGTCGCAGCAGGTCGAGCCTGGGTGCGGCGAGGCCGCTGATGCTCGGTGGCTGCTGGTTCCGGTAGCAGCCTTCACTCCGGCCCGCGGCGAGATCCTCGAGCACCCTCGCCCAGGCTCCGCCCTCAGCCTCGCCCGAGAGCACGGCGTCCACGTGCTGGAGGGCCTCTTCGGGCATCGCCGTGGCGTGGGTGCCGCCAGCCACCACCTTCGCCCCCATGGCCCGCGCGCGCCCCGCCAGCTCGTAGGCCTGGAGCGCGTTGTTGCACGAGAACGTGAGTCCGACGACGTCCGCAGACCGGTCGATGTCGATCTCCTCGACTCGGCCGTCGGTGATGTAGACGTCGATTCCGGCTGGTGTGCAGCTTGCGAGTCGGGGGAGCGAGAGGGTCTGGAAACTCTGCCTGGCGGTCGGCACCGGCGCAACGTCGATCAGGTGGAGTCTCATCGGGCCTCGCTAGCAGCGGAATCACGTCGAGGGTATCGGTCATGTGACCGATGTGGTAGGCCCTCCTAACGATGTAGGAGGGGACATGGTGACGACCCACCTGGATCCGGTTGTCATCGGCGGGCGCGGCTGAGCGATGAAACCCGGCACACGGCGGCTCTGGATGGCGCTGTTGGCCACAGCGTTCCTGGGCCAGACCGCCTGGGTCTACCTCGACCCCTCCGAAGGTCAGACCGTCGATCCGCAGGCCACGGAGGGCATCCGACTCTGGCACCGGCACGACTGCCAGGCCTGCCACCAGATCTACGGCTACGGCGGCTTCCTCGGCCCGGACCTGACGAACGCGGCGACCCGCTACGGCGAGGACCTCGAGCCCGTCCTCGACGCCATGCTGCTGGCCGGACCGGGTGGGATGCCAGCCTATGACCTGGACGAGACAGAGGTCGCCGCGCTCGCTGCGTGGCTGCGCCACATCGACGGCACGGGCGTGGGACAGGCCCGCGGGGAGACGCTGGCCGACCTGCCGTGGTGGGAGTTCGAGTGAGCGCGACCTTCACCCGCGGGGCGCTGGTCGCTCTCTGCACCGCGCTGCTCGCAGGCCTCCTGGCAGCTCTCTACACACTCCCAGCGGGCGCCGCGGTGATGGAACCGCTCGGCCTCGACATGCGCGCCCTCAGGCCCCTGCACACGGTCTTCGGCGCCGCCTGGCTCGCCCTCGCCGCGGTCGCCGTGCTGGCCCGGGTCCTGAGAGACCACAGCGCGCTCCGACTGGTGGTCGCGAGCTTCGCATTCGCCGGCATCGGCATCCTCGTGACGCTGCCCCTCGGGCACTGGTCCGGCCGGGAATACGTGGGCTTCCATCCAGGCTGGGCCATCCCGATCGCGCTCGGCTGGCTGGCGCTCTGCATCTGGGCACTGCGACAGCTGCTCCCCGCCATCTGGCGCCAGCCCGTCCACGTCCTGATGTGGGTGAGCGGGCTCGGGCTCTTCGCCTTCACCTTCGCAGAGCAGTACGCCTGGCTGCTGCCCCAGGTCCTCGAGGACCCCATCGTGGACCGCCGCATCCAGCTGAAGTCCTGTGGGACGCTGATCGGCTCTCTCAACTTCCTCGTCTACGGCTGCCTGGTCTGGCTGGGTGCTCAGCTTGGAGACCGGGACTACGGCCACTCGCGGACTGCCTGGGCGCTCTGGTTCCTCGCGGTGCTCAACAACTTCGTGAACTACGTCCACCACACCTACCACCTGCCCCAGGGACACGGGCTCAAGTGGATCGGCTTCTTGGTCTCGATGACCGAGATCGTCGTGTTGCTCAAGGCGCTGTCCGACCTCACGAAGCTCCACACCGACGGCGGCGCCTGCCGGACGCTCCTCGCCGCCGCCAAGGGCTGGACCGTCTTCGTGCTCGCGAGCTCGATGCTCCTCGCCCTCCCCCCATTGAACAGCCTGGTCCATGGCACCTATCTCGTGCCCGGCCACGCCATGGCGGGAATGGTGGGCATGGACACCATGGCGATGCTGGCTGTCGTGGCCTGGCTCCTTGGACAGCCCATGGGGGGAGCGCGCCGATGGATCGTGATGACGAACGCCGCGCTGGCGACCATGACCATCTGGCTCCACGCGGCCGGAATCGTAGACGGAATCACGCGCTTCCTCCATCCCGGCCCGGGCTTCACCCACCGCCCGGCATGGCTCGCGGCATCGCTCGCCCCGGTGCTCGCGGTGACCGGCGGCGCGGTCTTCCTGGGCTTCGCTGGTCTGTTGCCTCACTTCCTCCGTTTGGCCTTTGCGCGGAGGCGGCTCTGCGATGATCCGCTCGATGAAGAGACCGCTCTTGCTCCTACTGAGTCCCGAGGGACGCGTAGTCGAAGCCAGTGAGACCCTCGAGGGCTCAGAGGGCCGAGAGTGCGCGGAGGTCGTCGGGGCTCGCACCCTGGATGGCGAGCCGGTCTGCGCCAACGGCTGCCGGGCCCGTGACATGCCCAGGGGACTCCCCGTCAAGGCCCTCGGCGCGATCCTGCGCCTCACCTGCCTGACGACACCGAGCGGCTTCGCGGTCTGGCTCGAGCCGACCGAATCCGCCACGCCGCTCACCTCCCGAGAGCGCGACGTGCTCCAACACGTGGCCCAAGGCCGCACGACCGAACAGATCGCCCGTAGGCTCGGCATTCGACCCGCCACGGTCCGAACACACGTCGAGCATGCACGGGACAAGCTGGGCTGCCGTACGCGCGCCGAGGCCGTCTTGCGGGCCTGGAAGAGCGGTCAGCTCGAGTAGGGGGTCACACCGACGCCTCGCGCGACGTATGCACAGAGCAGGCAGGCGGAGACTCGAATGTCCATGGTCCTTGCCCTCCTCGCCCCTGCCGCTGCCTGCTCCGAGTCCGGGCCACCGGTGGAGCTCCTCCCCGCCTGGGGCGCCGTGGTCGGGACGAACACGACCCTGGTCGTGCGCAACGCCGTCATCACGGAGGACACCCTCCAGCCCGAGCTCTGGAACGAAGACCTGGGCGAGGCTGTGGATCTGGTGGCGCTGGAGACTGACGAGCACAGCTCCTTCGAGCCGGCTGCCGGGCTGGAACCCGACACCTCACTACCTGTTCACGTACAGCACCCAACAGCGGGCTTTCACGACGAGTGACGGGCCGGACGACGAGGCGCCCGACAAGGTGGACGTCCTCGACACATGGAGTGACCGCAGCATGGCCCTCCACGGCTGCGCCGGCGGAAACGTGCTGGCCCTGATCCTCGAAAATCACCCCGAGGAGGGGCAGGTCATCCACGAGCTCGAGGTGGCCGAGACAGAGGCCTTCGGCGAGATCACCCTGACAGAGACAGCTTCGGCTTCCGGGCTCGTCCGGCTGGAGGACGAGGACTTTGGGAGGCTGGACCAGCGCTTCGTCCGCGTCCGGAGCGTCGACCTGGCGGGGAACGTCTCGGAGACTTCCCAGCCCATCGCGATGCGGACGGACGCAACATCAGCTTGCACGACGGGCCCCGCCGCAGCTCAGGGGGTGCTCGCCTCGGTCCTTGCCCTCTGCCTGATCAGGCGGAGAGAGAGCGTCACCGCCGAGTGCGGCTGAAGAGGAACAGAGGTCCGGCGAGGGCGAAGCCGCCGGCGACGGTCGCGCCGATGACGCCGGCGATCCAGCCGGAGTGGAGGGCGAGGGTCTCAGCTAGGGTCATGGAGTTCTCCTTGGGTCGATTCCAGGCATGACTGGGCCCCCTTCGTCGCACAGGGGCCCGGATCGCCGAAGATCGCGAACTGGCGCACCGCTCCGGGTGCGTGGCTGATGATGGCCCCCAGGACGAGCGCCGTCCAGAGCGCCGGGAGCTGGTACGCAGGCAGTGTCAGGACGCACAGCAGCAGGGCCAGCTTGCCCACGACGACCCAGGACTGGAGCCAGCGGAACCAGTGGAGTCCGTAGCGGAACAGCTCTTCGAGAACGAGGAGTCCGCCAGTCAAGAGCGCCAGCTCCAGCCAGTCGTCGATGGGTTCACCGAACGTGGCGGCCCCGACGAGGAGCACAATCGAGGCGATGTGCGCCGTACGAAGCGCGATGCGCACCGCCCGCTGGCCGGGGAATCGTCGGACGCTCATGGGGCTCTGCCCTGCAAGTTGGACGCCAGCCTCACCGGTCCAGCGAGGGAAGCAGTCCCTGTCGCCTTAACACCTGGGCGATGTGCTGGTAGAGCTTGAAGCCCGATGAAGCCGGGTGAGCGGGGATGAGCTCTGGCATGGCTCCCGTATCCACGCCGATGGCCGGAGCCACGGTCCTGGCAGCCTCGAGCCCGGTCGTCGCACAGCGCTCGAGGAAGAAGACGTGATGCTCGGGCCCGACCCAGTCCCCGCAGATAGCCAGGTTGGGCAGCTTGGTGCGCACCGGGGGCATCTTGTTCCAGACACCCTTGCGGAAGTCCGGGTGACCCGGCGGGCTGCGCACGAGGTGCTGATGCACACAGGTCCCCGCCACGCCCGGCCAGACCTCTTCGATCCTCCGCCGAGCGCCCTCCATGAGCTCCGCGTCGGTCTGGTTGGCGGCTTTGTTCGCCACCGCGCCGTACTGATGAGCCTCGATGGCGGATCCGCCGGTGGCCTCGGCCCACTCGACGAAGGGGCGCTGGATGGAGCTGACCCAGAAGTAGTTGTTGATGTTCGGCCCCGACACCATGCCGTTGGTCGCCCTCTCGGGAGCCGGGCGCCCGGAGAACCAGAACCGCACGGTGTTGGAGGCGATGGCCTCTGGAGGATCTCCGAGGACGACGTCAGGGAGGCCCTCGACCTGCAGCGCCTTCATCGCCGGAGGGTCCACCGCGAGGATGCAGGCGTCGGCCTTGAGGCGACGACGACGGCCCCGAGCGTCCTTGGCCATGACGCCGCAGACGCGGCCATCCTCGACCACGACCTCCTCGACGTGGTTGTTGGTCAGCACCCTCCCGCCGCGGGACTCGATGAAGTCCGCGATGGGTCTGAAGACGCAGGCCTCGGTGGTGTCGCCCAGGTAGTTGAACGAGATGTCGCGCTTGTCGCAGACCGTGTAGTGCTGCAGGCTGGTCATGAAGGCCCCCAGCGCTGCCTCGTCCAGCTCCAGGAAGAAAGCCATGTGGACGAGGGACCGGAAGAAGGACCGCATGAACGGCGGCCAGTTCCTGACCAGCTGGAGCACGGTGTACTGGTCGTACTCCTCGATGTCCTTGGCGGGATCGAAGGCGAAGACGTGCCCCATGTCCCGCGCCATCGAGACCATGGCCAGCGGGTTGGCGCGCAGCACCAGGCGGAGGAACTCACGGTCCGCCAGCAGACCGGCGAAGGCGAAGGGATCCGGCAGCGGGCTGTTCCGGACCGTGTCGCCCACGTCGAGGAACCGGATCCGGTCCCCATCCAGACAGAGCGCCAGCTCCTGCCGCCCGGAGTCGATCATGTGGCGGTCGAGACCGTGCCGTGCGAGCAGCGCCCTGAGGTTCCGGTACTGCCTCCAGAAGCCGTGGATCCCGTGCTCGATGGGGAACTCCCACCGACGGTCATCCTGCTCGAAGGAGGTGGTGGTCATGGTCCCCCACCGCCCGCCGAGGAAGTGGTCCTTCTCCAGGACGGTCACCTTCGCCCCGCCGTGGGCGAGCGCCGAAGCAGCGGCCATTCCGGCGGCGCCGGCGCCGACGACGATCACATTTGCAGCCACTAGTCGGGTCCCCCCGAGCGGTCAGTCGATGAGGTCTCTGACTTGAGCCCATTCATGGCCGCCTGCTACCCGACCAGCAGGGCGGCCTCCATCGGTCATCCGACGTAGACTGTCAGCTTCCTGACGCCGCGCAGAGGAGCGGTGCGCCTCCTGCTCCCCGGAGGTCGTCGGCGACAGCCCGCGCGGTGACCACCGCGTCCCGGACCAGCGCGTCCATGCCGGGACCTCGAAGGCCGCTGCCACAGAGCCTCAGACCGTGGTGACGGGCCGCCAGGGCCTCCACGCGAGCCACGCGGTCCTGGTGACCGAGGACATACTGGGGAATGCCGCTGGAGTGGCGCGTGACCTGAGAGACGAGGGGAGCTCCGCGGACGCCGAGGGTCGACCCGAGCTCTTCGAGGGCGAGTGCGATCAGCTCCTCCTCCTCCCCGTGGACCAGGTCCGGAGAACGACCGCCGCCCATGAAGACCTGCATGACGCAGCAACCTTCTGGCGCCCGGTACCCGCGGTAGATCTGCTCGGCCTGCAGGACTCCGAGGACCGGGCAGTCCTCTGCCGACGGGACGAGGTAGCCGAAGCCCTCGCGCGGGGCAGACACCTGGTGCTGGGCGAAGCCGAGCGTCACGGCGGCGACCGGTGCGCCGGGCACCTGGCCGAGGACTCAGGCAAGCTCCTCGTCGAGCTCCGAGAGGTAGCGTCGGGCGGCCGGCGCAGGGGCAGCGGAGACCACGGCGGAGCACTCGACCGTGCCGAGCATGCTCCCTCCGACTCGGACACGGAAGCCGCCAGGCCTCCGCCCGATGCCGAGCACTGGCGCATCCAGCACCAGGCGTCGGCCCAGGGAGCGCGCGAGGATCCGAACCACCTGGTCCGTGCCCTCTCGGAAGCTGGTCAGGGGACGACTGCGACCCCGGGACCGGAGCAGCGCTAGCAGCAGCGAGCGACCGCGGCTCTCCAGGGCAGCGAGATGCGGCAGGCATGCCTGGAGACTGAGCTTGCAGGGATCCCCGGCGAAGACACCCGTGATGATTGGATCCACCAGGTAGCGGGCGGCCTCGGCCCCCAGGCGACGGACGGCGAACTCCTCGACGGTCTCGTCCTCTGAGCGGGAGGGGACCAGCGGCTCCATCAGCATGCGCAATCGCCCGCGCAGACTCAGCAGATCACTCTCGAGGAAACCCAGCAGGCTGGCCGGGAATGACCTCAGCCTGCCGCCTCGGCGAATCCACCGGCTTCCGCTGGGTGTGGAGCCGATCAGATCCCCCTCCATGCCCAGCTCCGAGCAGATCCCGCGAACCGCGCCGACCTTGTCCCGGAATCCCGTGGGACCTCCTTCCAGCACAAAGCCCCCACGGCGAACCGTCTGGATCGTCCCGCCTGCCCGAGGAGCAGCCTCCAGGCAGAGCACGTCGAGGCCGTCTCCGGCAAGCGCTCGCGCACAGGCCAGGCCGCTGATTCCTCCGCCGACGACGACCACGTCCATCAAGACAGGTCCTGCGCGAATGAAGCAGGCATCTCGTCCTCCACGCTGCGGGGCCGCTCGCTATGCCAATCCGCAAGAGCCGTGCCAGCACCAGAGAAGCCCCTGGTGGGGGTCGTTGCGGTCGTCGTGGCCAGATGCTGTCCGGGACCTGGTCAGGAGCTGACCGCTCAGCTGACGCCGGCCTCCCGAAGCCTCGCGCGCAGCGTCACCCGAGTGATGCCCAGCCGCCGGGCGGCCTCGCTCTTGTTGCGCCCGGCGGCCTCGTACACGCCGACGATGTGCTGGAGCTCGGCCTCCCGCAGGGAAAGGTCCGTGGCCACCGGCGCGCTCGGGGAGAGAACACCCCCAAGGGCGGCCCGAACCTCTTCGGCCCGGACGGTCTGCCCGGTCGTGAGCGCCGATGCCTGGTACAGGCAGTTCCGCAGCTCACAGACGTTCCCAGGCCAGCTGTGGGCGCGCAAGGCGTCCACGGCGCGCTCCCCAAGCCAGCGCACGTCGAGTCCGCTCTCCTCGCAGATGCCGTCCAGGAGCACCAGGGAGAGCTGCTCGATGTCCCCGAGCCGCTCTCGCAGTGGCGGGACGCGAAGGCGGAAGACGGCCAGGCGGTAGTACAGATCCTCGCGGAATGTCCCCTCTCCGACCATCGCCCGCAGATCCCGATTGGTCGCCGAGATCACGCGCACGTCGACGGGACGGGTGCGGCTGTCTCCGATGCGCCGGATCTCCCGGCTCTCGAGGACCCGCAGGAGCTTGGGCTGGAGACCCAGCGGCAGCTCGCCGATCTCGTCCAGCAGGACTGTGCCCTTGTGGCCCTGCTCGAAGAGCCCGGCGTGGTTCTCGTGGGCCCCGGTGAAGGAGCCCTTGACGTGCCCGAAGAGCTCCGACTCCGCGAGCGTGGCCGGGAGCACCGCGGCGTTGAGCGCAACGAGCGGCCCGCGACAGCGGGAGCTCTCGAAGTGAAGCGCCCGGGCGACCAGCTCCTTGCCGCTGCCGCTCTCCCCCTCGATGAGGACCGGCATTCCGGGGACCCTCGCCGCTCGACGGATGGCCTCGCGCAGCTGCTGGGTCGGCAGGCTCGAGCCCACGATGCAGCCGTGGCCATGACAGTCCGGACCCTGCCTTCCGCAGCCCGGCGCGCAGATGGTCGCGCCCTGGGAGATGCCGAGGCGTTTGTACACCTGGACGTCGAGGACACGGTCGAGCTCCGCCAGCCCGAAGGGCTTGCGCAGGAAGTCGCATGCCCCCTTTCGAAAGGCCCGGATGGCGACCTCGACCTCGGGGAAGGCTGTGATGACCACGACCGGGATCTCCGGAGAGACCTCCGTGAGCTCCGCGAGGAAGTCGAGCCCGTTGCCGTCCGGAAGGTGCAGATCGAGCACCACGGCGTCGAGGCCCGTGCTGTGTGTGATCCGCCGAGCTTCGGCCAGGGTCGATGCGCCGACGACGGTCCGATACCGCTCTCCGAGGTGCTCCAGGAGCGCATCGCACTTTCGTCTTCGACGATGAGGATCGTACCCTTCACGAGACAGCCCTCCTCTCGGCGTCGATGGGCCAGCGTAGTGTCACGGCCGCGCCTCCATGCCTTCCTTCGCCGAGCACCGCCTCGGCGCCATGGGCGGCCGCAAGCCTGCTGACGATGGCGAGTCCCAGGCCAGCACCTTCGGCCCGCGTGGTGAACAGGGGCTCGAAGCCACGCTCGAGCGCCTCCGGTCGGAAGCCCGGACCGTCGTCCTCGAAGCGGATCTCCAGCACATCCTCGACGCGGTTGGAGCCGATGATGATCCGGTAGGGCCTGGCACCTTCGTCCGGGCGGGCCGGGAGCTGGATCGCCAGCTGGTCCGGGTGCCGTGTGCCGCGGTAGATCCCCCCGTCCCTGTCCGAGCAGGTCCCCTCGGCGTCGGTCCCGGTGGAGGCCGTGCGGTCGTCCCACTGGACGCGCAGTGCCAACTCCTCAGAGGTGTAGACCGCCTGCAACGACACGAACTCCACGGCCTGGAAGTACAGGCGCGGCGCCTCGATGAGGTTGGGTACGGTCGGGAAGCGCGCCACGGGGACGCCGGACCAGTCTTCGGGAATGGCGTCGACGGCCAGCGCACGAAGGGTCTCGTCGTCCGTGTCCCGAGGGGAAGCGAGACTGACGACGTAGTGGGCGAGGTCCCAGATCTCCTCGGGGGAGAGGCTGTCGGCGAAGGAGGGCATCGGCGTGCCATTGAGGCCCGTGCTGACGGCCCGGTAGACGTCGAAGGCCGTGGAGCCGCCGCGGAAACTCTCAGCGTTGGCGAAGTTCGCCGGCAGGATGGGATCGTCCCAGTCGTCCTCGAGGTCCTCCCACGACGGCCCGTCCCCACGGCCCTGCTGACCGTGGCACTTGAAGCACTCGTTCTCCTGGTAGAGCTGGCGCCCACGCTCGACGGCCTCCGGCGAGGAGGGCGGCTGGGCACCGGAGAGCTGGGCCATAGGAATGATGGCCACTACGTAGACGGGGTCCGAGAAGTCCGGGGAGAGTGCCTTCACGTAGGCCACGACGTCCCAACGCTCAGCTTCGGACAGGGCCTTGTCGAAGGGCGGCATCGAGGTCCCCGGCAGGCCCTCGGAGACGATGGCGAAGAGATCCTCGTCCGTCGGGAGTTCGCCGGAAGGAGTGGTCCTGATCTTGAACGAGAAGTTGTCCGCGAGCACCCTGGGGCGGGGAAGAACGAAAGCGGCGGCCACTCCAAGGAGCGCGAGCCACATCAGTGGACCTCCGTGTTGGCCCGAGGCCGGTAGCCGGTGTCGGCGTAGATGAAGAGCACGACTGACCAGATGTCGTCCTGGTCCAGGAAGGTCTCCCAGGCCGGCATGGTCGTGTCCCAGGGCGTCCCCTCACTGGGCAACCCGGGTCCCCCCTTGGCGACGCGCCAGAAGAGGTAGCCCTCCTGCAGCATCGCGATGGTGCCGGGATCAGTGAAGTTGGCTGGAGGCGGCTGGACGGCCGGCGCGAGGTGGCCGTCCGCCGCCAGCGTGTCCCCGTGGCAGTAGAAGCAGTTCTCGTAGTAGACGACCCGTCCCCTGGCCACGCGCTCGGCGAAGGCCTCTGGGTCGGACTGCTCCAGATCGCGGAAGGGGTTTCGTGCGGTGTTGAGGTCGATCTCCACAGCCTCGCTCCCAAACTCGATCGAGCTCGGCGGCGAGGGGTGGACCGACCGGATCCGAGGCGGAGGGTCAGTAGAGGGGAGGCTCGCCTCCCAGCTCACCCAGGCGACCAGTCCGGGCACCAGCAGCACGACGACCAGGATCGGCAGGCGTTTCTTCTGGGTCATCGTGGCCCGCAAGGGCTCCCAGACCGCCTCGAGCGAGGCTCCACTGCTGCTGACATAGAGCAACATCGCGATCGCGGCGGTGGCGGCGTAGAGCTGCACCACGCTGCCAGGCGCGGGGGGATCGAAGCCGAAGGCGACCAGGGCGACGGTCGCCGCATAGAAGGCGCAGGCCGACCAGAACAGCCCCAGCTTGCGCCGCCCGAGGAAGAGCCCCACGGAGACGGCGGCGAACAGCGCGAGCGCGATCGACAGCCGGATCACTCGAGTCCTCCGTGGCCAGCGAGCCACTCGACCAGCGCCCGGTAGTCCGCGGCGGTCATGCGCTCGTAGAAGCCGTTGCCTTCGAGGGTCGCGCCCATCAGCCCTGGGGGATAGGGCGGATCGCCCTCTGCCATCGTGGCGTCCGGCTCCAGGATCGACTCGTAGAGCTCGCTGGTCGACAGCCTCGCGCCGACGTCGTGAAGCGGCGGACCCAGGGTGCGTACGGGCACCGCGATCTGGTGGCAGCCGACGCAGCCGAAGGTCGCGAAGACCTCTTCCGGGGGTCCGACAGCCTCCGGGGCGGCGGCTTCGGCGGGATCTCCTCCGCCTGCGCTGACGCAACCAAAGCGCTCCACGGGCTCGACGTCGGTCCCCTTCACGGTTGCCGTGCCTCCCAGGTCCTGCAGGAAGGCCGTGACGGCCAGCACCTGGCTCGTGAGCGCCGGGGTTGCCTGGCTGGGCGTCACGACTTCTTTCATCTGAAAGAGCTGGCATCCTGCCCCAGGTCAAGGTTGACTAATACAGGTGTAGGAGTGCCTCCCAGCCGTGGCTCTCGCAATTACATAGGCCCCCACCAAGGCGAGGATCACAGTGGCAGACACCGCACCGAGCGCCGCGAACCGCGCAGTTGCTCCCGCTCTGGTCCTGTTGGACCGCGACGGCACCATCCTGGCTGCGACCGCAGCGGCAACGACCCGCCTCGGCCAGTGTGTCGGCAAGGCCTGCTGGGACGTGGTCGGGGGGCTGGACGAGGAGCGCAGGCCCATCTGCTCGCCCGGCTGTACGACGAGAGTCGAAGAGGGCGAGACCTCGGCGTCCGACGCCTTCGTGAGGGGCGACCGGCGTCGCCTCGAATGCTCACGAGCGGACGACTTCGTGATCGTGGTCATGTCGGACGCCCCGGCCCGCGAAGGCCCCGCCCTCACGCCGCGGGAGACCCAGGTCCTCGAGCTCGCGGCGACGGGCTCGAGCGCCCGCGAGTCTGCAGAAGAGCTGGGGATCGGCGTCGCCACGGTGAGGAGCCACATCGTGAACGCACGCCGGAAGCTGGGAGCGAGGACCGTGGTGCAGGCGGTTGCGCGGGCGCTCGTTCAGGGTGACATCATCATCCGATGACGCGCAAACAGCGCCACTACCGGCTCACGGCTCGCGTCGACTGCGCCGGCTGAGCAGCCAAGCTCGGTCCCGAGGTCCTGGACCACATTCGAGACCTGCTGCCAGAGGTCGTCGATCCCCGCCTGGTCGTGGGAATCGGCGACGACGCCGGAGTGGTGCGCCTCGGAGACGGACGGCTCCTGGTCCAGACCGTGGACTTCTTCCCCCCCATCGTCGACGACCCCCGAGACTTCGGCGCCATCGCGGCCGCCAACGCGCTGTCGGATGTCTACGCCATGGGCGGCACGCCGCTCACCGCAATGAACGTGCTCGCCTGGCCAGAGGACCTCCTCGGCCTCGACGAGGTCCTCCTCGGAGCAGCAGAGGTCGTGGCGGACTCGGGTGCGATGCTCGTCGGCGGACACTCGGTGAAAGGGCGGGAGCCCCTCTTCGGCCTCTCGGTGACCGGACTGGTGGAAGAGGAGGCGCTCTGGACCCTGCGCGGCGCACGCCCCGGAGACGAGCTCGTGCTCACCAAGCCGCTGGGCACGGGGATCGTGTGCACGGCCGTCAAGCGCGACCGCTGCAGCCAGGAAGCCGAGGAGGCGGTGGTCGCCTCGATGAAGCGCCTCAACCGCTCCGATGCGCAGGGCGTCCATGCCGCGACGGACGTGACCGGCTTCGGCCTCCTCGGGCACGCCTTGGAGATGGCGAGAGCGTCGTCGGTGAGCCTGGTCTTCGACCACCTGCCGCTGTTTCCGGAGGTCGAGGCCCTCGTCGCCGAAGGCTGCGTCACCGGGGGGGGCAAGCGCAACCTCCGAGCCTTCGAGGCCGATCTCGACGCCCCCGACTCCTGGATCCGCGACGTGCTTGCGGATCCCCAGACCTCGGGCGGACTCCTGCTGGCGGTCGAGGACGCATCGGCTGTCGAAGGCGTTCGCGTCGGACAGGTCGTGGCAGGGCCTGCGCGGGTGCTCTGGCGCCCCTGAGCGCTGGCACACGCCGTGCATTACTGCGGACCCCAATCGAGGAGAACCCATGTTGTTCCTGATCCTGTCCGCCAGCGCGTCCGAGGTCGAGCTCACCCCCGAGCTGCAGGTCCGTCCCCGCTTCGAGTTCCGCTCACTGGACCGCGACGCAGCCGCAGTACACGCTGTCACACAGCGCTCTCGCCTGGGTCTCACGGCGACCCGCGGAGCCCTCTCCGGGCACGTCGTCGTCCAGGACGTGCGCGCCTGGGGTGAAGAAGGTCACACGCTGACGGACTACGCCGCGGACAACCTGGGTGTGCATTCCGCCACACTCACCTGGGCCCCTTCCGACAGCGTCGCGCTGACGGTCGGTCGCCAGGAGATCGCGCTCAACGAGCACCGGCTCATCGGCACGGTGAACTGGGCCCAGCAGGCCCAGAGCTTCGACGGCCTGCGCCTGCTCGCCGAAAACGGCGACATGCACGTCGAGCTCGCCGCCATCGCGCTTCGTGAAGGCGACACCGAGACCTGGGGCACCCACGACACGGCCCTGATGGGCATCGTGAGCGCCGGCTGGAAGGGCGCGGACGTCATCTACATCCCAGAGGTGGACTGGGCGACCGACAGCTGGCGCCACACAGGGGGTGTCTACGCCAGGGGCAAGGCCGGGATCCTCAGCGGGCGGATCGAGGCCTACGGGCAGCTCACCCCCCAGGACCCCGCCGGCATGATCGGTGTGCGCGGCGGCGTCGCGCCCGAGCTCTCCAGCAAGCCCACGATCACCCTGTGGTGGGACTCCCTGTCCCCGCGCTTCAACACGCTCTACGCCACGAACCACAAGTTCTACGGCCTCGCCGATGTCGGGGTCTTCCAGCTCGGTGATGCCACGCGCGGACTCCACGACGCCGCCTTGAAGCTGAAGGTCTCTCCCACCGAGAAGACCTCTGTGAAGCTCGACTCCCATCTCTTCCTGGCGGCCGACGACACGAGCCTCCTCGGAGAGGAGATCGATCTCTGGGGTGGAGCGATGCTCGACGGAGGTCTGGCGATCGGGGTCGGCGGATCGGCTTTTTTGTATGCCGATGACACCCCGACACAGCTATGGATGTGGCTCCAGCTCGACGCCCGTCTCTGAGCAGTCAGAAACCTGATCTGGATCAGTTGACGAGTCAAGGTGCTGGGGCGTCCAATCGACAAACCTCGACTAGAGGTTTCCTCGCTGTTGCAGCTGTCTTGCCGCGACACACCACTCTCCCCGCCGAAGCTGAGACAATCCAATGGTGCAGACCGATCTGCGGCCCCCCGCCACCCCTGTGTCCAACGCCCCGACCCACCGTCGATTCGCTCCCGAGGGGCGCTCGGTCTGGGACACCGTCGAGTGGGGGCGGCGCGACTGCGCCATCCCCGGGTCTGGCTTCGAGCAAGCCGCAGTAGAGGCACCGGTCCTCTGGTCGGAGACCGCCGTCAAGGTCGCCGCGAGCCGCTACTTCCACGGCCCGATCGCGCACCGCGAAGACAGCATCCGGACCCTGATCGCCCGAGTCTGCGACACGATCGCCCGGTGGGCGGCAGAGGACGGCGCCGTCGACGACGAGGAGGCCTTCCGAGACGACCTCCGCTGGCTCTGTCTGCACCAGCACGCAGCCTTCAACTCGCCGGTCTGGTTCAACGTCGGTGTGCGCGATCGGCCCCAGTGCTCCGCCTGCTTCATCAACTCCGTCGACGACGACCTCGGCTCGATCCTCGATCTCGCCAAGACGGAGGGCACGCTCTTCAAGTGGGGCAGCGGCAGCGGCGTGAACCTGTCGGGCTTGCGCTCCTCCCAGGAGGGGCTCAGCGGCGGAGGTACGGCCAGCGGACCCGTGGCCTTCATGCGGGGTCTCGACGCCATGGCCGGTGCCATCAAGAGCGGTGGCAAGACCCGCCGTGCGGCGAAGATGGTGCTGCTGGACGTCGACCACCCGGACGTCCTCGACTTCGTCACCTGCAAGGCGAAGGAAGAGAAGAAGGCCTGGGCGCTCATCGAGGGCGGCTACGACGGCAGCTTCGCCGCCGAGGCGGGCGCCTACGCCTCCGTCGGCTTCCAGAACGCCAACCACTCGGTGCGCCTCTCCGATGCCTTCCTCGAAGCCGTCGAGGCCGATCGGCCCTGGCCGCTGGTGGCCAGAAACGGCGAGGTCCTCGAGGCCCCGCCAGCGCGCTCCCTGATGCGGGCCATCGCCGAAGCCTGCCACCTCTGCGGCGACCCCGGTGTGCAGTTCACCGACACCCTCCAGCGCTGGCACACATGCTCTGAGACCGGGCCGATCAACGCCAGCAACCCCTGCTCCGAGTTCGTCTTCCTCGACGACTCGGCCTGCAACCTCGCCAGCCTGAACCTCCTGCGGTTCCTCGACGACGATGGCCGCTTCCAGGTGGAGCGCTTCCGCGACGCAGTCGATGTCCTGATCACCGCCATGGACGTGCTGGTCGACCGCGCCGGCTATCCCACGGACAAGCTCCGTGACAACGCCGTGCGCTTCCGGCCCCTGGGCCTCGGCTACGCCAACCTCGGCGCCCTGTTGATGGCCCGTGGTCTCGCCTACGACAGCGACAATGGCAGGGCGCTGGCCGCCTCGGTGACCGCGCTCCTGACGGGAACGGCCTACGCGACCAGCTCCCGACTCGCATCACGCCGTGGCGCCTTCGAAGGCCACGCCGAAAACGCCGCGCCGATGGCCGCCGTGATCGACCGCCACGCCCGCGCTGCCGAGGCCCTGCCCTCGGGTCCGATCGCAGAGTCTGCGCGACTGGCCTGGGCCCAGGCCCGGAGCGCACCGGATGGCTACCGCAACGCCCAGGTGAGCGTGCTCGCCCCGACCGGGACGATCGGCTTCTTCATGGACTGCGACACGACCGGTGTCGAGCCCGAGATCGCGCTCGTCAAGATCAAGACGCTCAGTGGAGGAGGCAGCCTCCGCCTGGTCAATCGCGGCGTGCCCCGGGCGCTGGCGGTGCTGGGCTACGGACGCGCTGAGCAGGCCGCGATCGCCGCCTGGCTGGAGACCCAGGGAACGGTCGAGGGCGCTCCGGGCCTGGAAGACGAGGACCTGGAGGTCTTCGACTGCGCCTTCCGTCCACAGAACGGGAACAGGAGCATCGACCCGGCTGGCCACCTGCGCATGATGGCCGCGGTCCAGCCCTTCCTCTCCGGCGCCATCTCCAAGACCGTGAACCTGCCCAGCGAGGCCACCGTCGAAGAGATCGAACAGCTGGTGATCGATGCCTGGCGCGCTGGCCTCAAGGCGGTCGCCCTCTACCGTGACGGCTCCAAGCGCACGCAACCCATTGGCGCCGTGGGCACGACCAAGCCCGCAGAGGTCGTCGCAGAGAAGCGCCCGCCCCGCCGCCGCCTCCCAGACGAGCGCACCGCCGTGACGCACAAGTTCTCCATCGCCGGCCACGAGGGCTACGTCACGGTCGGACTCTACGAGGACGGCGCCCCTGGCGAGGTCTTCCTGACCATGGCCAAGCAGGGAAGCGTGGTCAGCGGCCTCGTCGATGCCTTCGCCACGAGCGTCAGCCTGGCGCTGCAGTACGGGGTGCCGCTGAAGGTCCTCTGCAACAAGTTCCAGCACACCCGCTTCGAGCCGAGCGGCTTCACCGAGAACCGGGACATCCCCATCGCCAAGTCGATCACGGACTACGTCTTCCGCTGGCTGGAGCTCCGCTTCCTGGATGAGCCGGTCGATCTCCCGGAGCTGAGCCTCGACGACGGCTACGTGCGTCAGACGGATGCCCCTCCTTGCCACAACTGCGGCGACATCATGGTGCGCTCCGGGGCCTGCTACAAGTGTGAGACCTGCGGCGGCTCGAGCGGCTGTAGCTGAGCGCTCGGGCCCGGCGCGACAGAGGCGATCGCCCGCCCGGAGCGGCTGAGCTACACTGGGTCCGCTCAGAAGGCCTCCTATGGAAGAACTAGCCACCCCTCTGTCCGCGATCGCGCCCGAGATGGACTTCCACGTCCTACGGCACACGACGGGCCGGTGTCACCACTGCACGGCTGAGCTGCCCGCGGAGGTGCGTGTCTACAAAGACCGCGTGGACCTCTTCAAGCTCTGTCCGGACTGTGGACCCTGCACCCAGCTGCTGTCGAAGGACCCGGACTACTGGGCCGAGCTCGACACCTACTACTTCAAGGTCAACTCGGAGAACTACCCCCAGCGGGACTACATCATTCGTATGACCGAGCGCTGCAACCTGCAGTGCCCGATCTGCCTCGCCAAGGCCAACACAGAGGACACCCCGGACCTCGATCTCTCCGGACTCGAAGAGCTGCTCTCCCAGCGACGCGGCATCAAGATCGACCTGATGGCGGCCGAGCCCACCATCCGCAAGGACCTCGAAGACTGGATCCGCCGGGTCAAGGAAAAGGGCCACATCGCAGCCCTGCACACCAACGGGATCCGCCTCGCCAAGCTCGACTACGTCAAGCGACTCCGGGACGCCGGCGTGGACGAGGTCTTCATCCAGTTCGACGGCTTCGACGACGAGGCCAACCTGGCCCTCCGCGGTCGGCGTCTGCTGGAGACGCGGATGCAGGCCCTGGACAACCTGCGCGAGGCTGGCATCGCGACCTCGCTGATCGTCGTGATCGCGAAGGACCTCAACGAGGACCAGGTCGCGGAGACCTTCAGGTTCGCGACCAAGCCCGGAAACGGCTTCATCCGCGAGGTCTTCTTCTTGGGACTGCGCATGCTCGGGAGCGCCCGCCACGGCTGTGAGCTGGGCGAAGACCAGGCGCTCATGCCGGACGAGATCATCGATCTGCTCGTCCAGCAGGAACCACGCATCACCCGAGACGACATCCGCGCCTTCAACAAGCTCTACTTCGCGATGTTGTCGACGATGAAGGTCAAGAAGTGTCTCTACGTGCAGCACTACCTCGTCTTCCGAGACGACGACGGGACCTGGACGCCCGCCAGCGAGGTCCTCGATCTCCCAGGCGGTGAGCGCGCCGCCGACAAGTACGCGGCGCGCCTCGACAAGCGCGGGCGGGTCGTCGCCTCTGCGGGGCTGGCCGCCGCCCTGGCGCGGCAAGGGCTCCGGCCCTCCGCCTGGAAGCACCTGGGCGCGCTCCGGCGCCTGGAGCAGCTGACCGAGACCGGCATGAACCTGCGAGACGTGCCCAAGAGCGCGCTCTTGCTCGGCTTCATCACAGCCTGTGACCCCCACAACTTCGACGCCCAGGTCGCGGTCAACTGCGGCAAGGGCGAGCTGTCTTCGGACGGCGGGTTCATCGAATCCGGAGCCGTCGCCAACGTGAAGCGCGAGGCCCGCTTCGACGAGAGCGGGCGCGAGCCGCCCAAGCGGAAAAAGAAGGGCTGACGACCTGGGAATGGTCGCGGTCTGGGGTGCTTCGCCGCTCGGGTAGGGTGTGGGCGTGCTGCCCCTGTTGATCGCCTGCGCGAACACCATGAAGCCGCGAGGCGACGCGCCCTTCGAGCTGGGTCGGATGGTCTCGAGTGTCTTCGTCGCCGACGCCACGACCACCGAGCAGACGGACTGGGGACGGGCAACACTGATGCTCTCCTCGACCAATGTCGGGTGCGCCGAAATACGGGACGCTGGCTGGCTGAGCGACGACGACCGGACGCCCGTCTGGGAGGGTGAACACGTGGTCGCGAGGGTCTCCTGGTCCTACACCCCCTTCGACTGGGAGGACTACCGGGAAGGCGACGGTCGCGCCGGCTGGCAGGGCACCTACGGCAGCGGCGTGACGGTGCTCGAGCGCGGTCGTGAGGGCGCGGTCTACCGCCGCTTCTGGCTGGACGTCTACAGCGGAGGCACCGCCTGGGGGCTCGACGGCCAGTTGGGCCTGCTCGAGGTCGAGGACTCCACCGCCGAGGTCACCAGCGGCACCATCGACCACGAGAGCGTCGATGCCCGTTTCAGCGCGCGAAACTGCGGCACCCAGGAGCCGGGGTGGGACACGGGGGACAGCGGATGACCTGGCTCCTCGCCGCATGCACGCCGAAGAACGACGTCGAGGTGGACCCGGAGCTCGTGCCCTTCGAGGTCCGGGAGATCGACAGCGCCCTCTTCCTGGAGACCGGGGCCTCGAGCGCCGAGTCGGGCCAGGGGGTGGGGATGCTCCTGATGAGCGACGACGAGGTCAGCTGCGAGCAGTACGAGGCGGCCTTCGGCGACAGCTACTACACCTCCACCCTGCTGGCTGGCCGTGGCTCGCTGTTCTCGGACTCCACCGGCCTGGTCGTCATCTTCTCCTGGTCTCACGACCAGGGCGAGAACGCCGGCTGGGAGGGCGACTACGCAGTGTTCTCCACGGCGGAGTCGGAGCGAGGGTCGCTCGAGCGCGGCGCCTGGGTGCTCCCCTTCGCCGACGGCCAGACCTGGCTCGGCCGCGCTGGTGGCTACGCTCGCATAGACGACAACAGCGGCAGCATCGAGGGCCACGTGGAGACCCGGGCCATCGAAGCCACCTTCGACGCCGAGTACTGCGGCAAGATGAGCGGGGACTACTACGCCGGGCACAGCGGCCGATGACGCTCCTGTTGCTGTCGTGCACGAACACCATGAAGGCGACCCGAGACGCGCCGTTCTCGCTCGGCTCGCTGAAGACGGCGCTCTTCGCCGAGTCCCAGTGGTCGACTCCAGAAGCCGGCACCGGCAGCGCAACGCTGCTCCTCGTCGACGACTCGGACTACACCTGCGAGGACCTGGAGGCCGAGCTCGCCGGCACGACGGAGCAGCGGGACTCGATCACCTGGACGGCCTCTGGAGCGGTCGTCGACGTCCAGTGGTGGAACAACACCGGCGAGAACATCGGCTGGGTCGGCGAGTACTTCCAGGGCGCCTACGGCTACGGCGGCTACTACTACTACGACTACTCCGACGAAGACGACCAGCAGAGGAGCGTCGACCGCCGCACGATGGCCTCGGCAGTCTTCGCGGACGAGCGCATCTGGCAGAGCAGCTACCTCCTCGGCCGCCTCGAGATCACCTCTGGGGATGTCCAGCTGGTCACCGGCACCATCGACACCGAGTGGTGGAGGGCGCGCTTCGAGGCCCACAACTGCGGTCAGATTGGCGAGGGCGACTAGTACCCCCGATCGGAAGTCGGAACGCGACTCCCGATGGCGCTGGGCGCCCGCCGCTTCGCGACGCCGGGGGCACTCGTTTCCTCGTCTGGGGGGCCCGCCCCCCGCGCCTTCGGCGCCCCCCCGGCGGCCCGCTTCGCGTGCCGTAGTTCCCGCAACGAGACGGTGGACGAGGTTCGGGACTTCGGATTGCGGGAACTAGCGCACTCGGGACGACCGGCTATCGTCTCCCAATGCTCTGGTGGATCAGCGCAGCGAGCGCGACCGACTCCTACGTGGTCGACGGCAGCACCTACACCTTCCACGAGGCGTACGCGGCGGCAGGACACGGCGACACGCTCTTGGTGGACCCGAGCTACGACGCTTCGGTCGAGAGCCGCCCATCGCCATCGAAAAGGACCTCTCCATCGTCAGCAAGACCGACGACACCTCCGTGACCTTCCAGAACCTGAAGGCCAACGGGCTCACAGGCGACACCATCTTCGCCACCGCCTCCAGCGGCGTCTACGCACTCAGCGTGAGCGTCGAGGCCTCGGAGATCACGAGCTCGGGTCCGATCCGCGCCAAGGGCAGCAACGGCAGCGGCACCTTCGACCTCCGCGTCATCAACACGACCTTCGACGCCAACCAGAGCGTGGGCACCGCGCCGGACATCGACGTGGACGGACTCGACTCGCTCACGGTCAAGGGCTGCAACTTCGGCAACAGCAGCTCTGAGGAGGCCAGCGGCTCGATTCGCGCCGTCAGCACCTCGACGACCATCACCACCTCAACGTGGAACTCCAACATCGGGCGGAAGGGCGGGGCCCTGGCCTTCGAGTGGAACGTGACCTTCGCGAACACAGGCGGTGTCGGGATCAGCGGGGAGGCCAACGCGGTGGACGAGGACTACACGCTGTGGAACAACGACAACAGCGACAGCCTGGCTGTCGGAGCCGGCGACATCCAGGGCGAGGATCCGAAGTTCGACGAGGGCTTCGATCCCTTCAGCTGCACCTTCCCGCCGGGGCTGCAGGAGACCTCGCCGGCGATCAACCGGGGCGACCCTGCGACTACGAACAACGACCCGGACGGCAGCCGCAACGACATGGGCGCCTTCGGCGGGCCAGACGCCAACCCGACCGGAGTTCCCTGGTCGCGAGGGGCCGACATCTCGAAGCCCCACGACACCGGCGAGCCAGACGAGAGCGATCCGCCCGATGACTCTGGACCCGATGACAGCGACCTCGAGGACGACACCGGGCTCCCCGAGCGCCCGGAGCTCGTCACGTGGATGAGCGGTGGCTGCGGGGCCGCCGGGGCGCTGGTCACCGTGCTGGGTCTCCTGCTGGTGCGGCGCCGATGAAGCTCGTCGCGACCTGCGGAGCTGGCCTCGAGGGCCTGCTCGCCGTGGAGCTCCGCTCCCTGGGCCACGACGTGGACGAGCAGGTCGGAGCCGTGACCTTCGAGGGGACCGCCGAGCAGGCCGTCGATGCGGTCCTCAGGCTACGCACCGCGAACCGGGTGCTGATCGATCTCGGCGGTTGGGCCGCCTCGAACCAAGAGGACCTCTACCGAGGCGCCTTCAAGCTGATCCGGGCGCGAAAGGACTCGCTCTTTGCGCCGAGCCAGACCCTGGCGATCCGGGCCTCTACCTCCGCGTCGATGATGATGGACGTCCGCTATGTCGCGCTGAAGGTCAAGGACGCAGTGGTCGACGCACAGCGCGAGCGCTGGGGCACGCGCAGCAACATCGACCGCGAGGCGCCCCAGCTCCCGCTCCGCCTCCGGCTGCACCGCAACCGGGCGACCCTGCTGCTCGACGCCTGCGGTGTGCCCCTGGACCACCGGGGCTACCGGAAGACGAGCACCGCCGCGCCGCTCCGCGAGACCCTCGCGGCCGGAGCGATCCTCGCTAGCGGCTGGACCGGAGAGGGCCCGGTGGTGGACCCGATGTGCGGCTCGGGCACTCTCCTCGTCGAGGCCGCCTGGATCGCCCAGGGGCGCTCGCCCCAGACCCTCCGCGGTGACTTCCCGTGGCTGGACTTCCCGGACTTCCCCCGCCGCCCACAGCTCGGGGCGCTTTTGCGCCCACCCCCGCTCTTCGGCGGAGACATCAACGTGCGCGCCTTGGAGGCCACCCGGGAGAACCTGCGCGCCGCTGGGCTCCAAGTGAAGCTCCGACGCGGAGACGCCATGCGGTGCAAGCGCCCCGGACCACGGGGCCTGCTCACCCTCAACCCGCCTTATGGCCACCGCCTCGAAGGCATCGACTGGCACGCCCTCGACACCTGGCTGCGAACCTGGTCCGGCTGGCACGTCGTCCTCGTCGCCGCCGAGACACCGGGTCTGGAGCTGGAGCCCGAGCGCGTGCTCAACGTGCGAAACGGACCGCTGTCGGTCCGCATCCTCTGCTTCAGCATCCCCTGATGGCTACGCCGCTCACGGCCTACCAGAAGAAGCTCTTCGTCTTCCTGAGCGTCGCCACCTTCTTCGAGGGCTACGACTTCCTCGCGCTCTCGCAGATCCTGCCGAACCTGCGAGCGGACATGGGCCTCTCCGAAGGCGGGGCCGGGGTCATGGTGGCGGTCATCAATATCGGCACGATCCTGGCCTACGTGCTCGTCCGCAAGGCCGACGCCTGGGCCGGCGGCGTGTCCTCACCATCACCATCGCCGGCTACACGCTCTTCACGGCGTGCTCCGGCCTCGCCCCGAACGTCTGGGCCTTCACGGCGCTGCAGCTCCTGGCGCGGATCTTCCTCATCGCCGAGTGGGCCACGGCGATGGTCTTCGCGGCAGAGGAGTACCCCGCCGACCGGCGCGGCATGGTCATGGGTGTCATCCAGGCCTTCAGCAGCCTCGGCGCCATCTTCTGCGCTGGGGTCGTGCCGCTGCTGTTGAACACACCCTGGGGTTGGCGGACCGTCTACTTCGCTGGCGTCATCCCCCTGCTCCTGCTCGCCTTCGCCCGGCGGGGGCTCAAGGAGACTGCGCGATTCGAGGCCCAGGCCGCCAAGGAGCAGGTGAAGACCTCGCTGCTGGCGATCTGGAGCTCCCCTACCGGAAGCGGATGATCCAGCTCGCGATCATCTGGTGCTTCACCTACATGTGCACCCAGAACGCCGTCGTGTGGTGGAAGGAGTTCGCCGTCAACGAGCGCGGCTTCACCGATGGCCAGGTCGGCCTGGCGATCATGATCGCAGCTGTGGGCTCGATGCCGCTGGTCTTCCTCGCCGGAAAGCTCCTCGATGTCGTCGGGCGGCGAAAGGGAGCGGTGATCATCTACGTGATCACGGCGATCGGCGTCGCCGCCAGCTACTCGCTCGAGTCCTACTGGGCCCTCACGGCTGGTCTCGTCGCTGGGATCTTCGGGGCCAGCGCCGTCCTCCCGGTCCTCAACGCCTTCAACACGGAGCTCTTCCCCACGAAGCTCCGAGGCGACGCCTACGCCTGGGCCAACAACCTCCTCGGCCGCGTCGGCTACGTGCTCGCCCCGCTGGCGGTCGGCCTCGCCGCGGAAGACCACGGCTTCGGTCCGGCGGTGACCGCCACGGCGGTGTTCCCCATCATCGCCCTCGGGCTGATCCTCCTGTGGCTGCCCGAAACCTCCAACCGCGAGCTCGAGGAGACCAGCGCGGTCCCGACATCAACATGATCAACTCGGTTTCATCGGGCTGAAGTCCCCTTTCGTCGATCCGTATAGTGTGGACATGAAGCGAAGACTCCTGGTGGGGACCGGTGCCGTGCTCGGCGCCATCGGCTTGGGCGCGGCCATCGAGGCTACCCGAGGAGGCGACCCCACCGGGCGCGCCCTGGGCATACCGGATCTGGATCCGCCCGAGGTCGTCGTCGTCGAGCCGGTCGAGGTCAGCGGGTCGGCGCGCGGCCACATCGTGCGCCTGGTTCCCGGAGCGCCCGGTGGTCTCGGACGGGAGGTCGGCCTCGGCCTCGTCGTCGTCGAGGACCTCGAGGAGCTCGATCCCGCCTGGGTCGCGTGGGCCGAGGAGGACCAGCCACTCCGCCTCTTCGGTGTGCCGGACGACCCGATGCTGCCCTACCAGTGGAACCTCTCCACTCTCGGCCTCGAGCAGGCGTGGACCCAGAGCCGGGGCGACGACGTGGTGGTGGCCGTGCTCGACACCGGAGCCACGGCGGGCCCAGACGGCCTGCCGCTGCTCCCTGGCCTGGACGTCGCCGATGGTGACGACGACCCCAGCGATGACGGCTGGCACGGCACCCACGTCTCCGGTGTCATCGCACAGACCACGAACAACGGGACCGGAACAGCGGCGGTGTCGCCCGGAGTGTCCATCCTCCCGGTCCGCGTCATGTCCCACTCGGGGGGCTCCAGCAGTGACCTCGTCCAGGGCATCGTCTGGGCCGTCGACAACGGCGCGGACGTCTTGAACCTCTCCCTCGGCGTGTCGGGGCCATCGACCTCGCTCGAAGAGGCCATCGACTACGCAGAGAACCAGGGCGTGGTCGTGGTCGCTGCCACCGGCAACGACGGCCTCTCCGACGGCGTGCAGTACCCGGCGGCATACGAGACCGTGCTCGCCGTAGGGGCGACGACCCTGAACAACGACGTGGCCTCCTACAGCAACCGCGGGGCCGTCGATCTCTACGCGCCCGGCGGCGACATCGACGTCGACGTCGACGGAGACGGCCTCGCCGACGGCATCCTGGCCGAAGCCGACTACGAGGGCAGGTGGCAGCTGCTCGCGGCAGAGGGCACGTCCGTGGCGGCTCCCCACGTCTCCGGCGCAGCGGCGCTGCTCATCGCCAACGGGGCCTCGACCCCTGCCGAGGTCCGAGACCTGCTGATCTCCACCGGCGAGGACCTCGGCTTCGAGGGCCCCCTCGTCGACCCTGCCGCGGCCCTGGCCGCGATCGGCGACAACAGCACGGTCGAACCCGAGCAGTCCTACAGCGGCGGCGGCAGCACCTTCGGCTCATCGCACCCCAGTGACGGCAGCGCCTTCGCCGAGGAGGGTCGCGGCTGCTATTGAGCAGCCATGATCCTGCTGTTGTCCTCCTGCTTCCTCACGCAACCCTGCCAGCAAGCCCGCCAGGAACGGGGTGAGGTCGGGGACTACGACCCCTATGAGCTCACGGGCTCGAACGAGTCGGTGGGCTCGAGAACCGCGCCCAGGAAGAGCTCTGGGCCGCCTGCATCGAAGAGACGTCCTGCGACAGGCTGACCGAGGGCTACTGCGCCCCGGTGTGGTAGACATCTTGCTATCGCGATGAGGGGATATTAGAGTCCTGAGCGATGCCGACCATCGCCTCGACGACGGAACTCTGCAAGCTCCTCGGTGACCCTACGCGGCTGCGCCTGCTGGCGCTGTTGCGCGAAGAGGAGCTCACGGTCGCGGAGCTCGTCGCGGCCACCGAGCTGCCCCAGCCACGGGTCTCGACGCACCTGGGCCGCCTCCGCGACGCCTCCCTGGTCGCCGATCGTCGGTCCGGCAGCTCGGCCTGGTACCGACTGCATCCTCGAGCCGTCGAGGACGACACGGTCACCGCAGTGCTGGCTGCCGCGGACGACCCACTCCTGGCGCGAGACAGGGAGCGCATGAAGGGCGTCGTGGCAGCCCGCGGCGGGACCTGGGCCGACGCCGTGGCGGGCACGATGGAGCGCCACTACTCCCCGGGCCGGACCTGGGAGTCCCTCGCCCGAGGTCTCGCTGGCGGGCTCCGCGGTGGCCGGGTGCTCGACATCGCCTCCGGTGACGGCAGCGTCGCGCGCCTGTTGGCTCCCTTCGCTGAGACCGTGACATGTCTCGACGCCAGCGAGCGGGTGCTGGAACGTGGTCGGGAGCGGGCCGAAGACACGATGCGCTTCGTTCACGGTGACCTGCACGAGCTGCCCTTCGACTCGGGCAGCTTCGACCTCGCCCTCATCCTGACGGCGCTGGTCTTCGCCAGGAACCCGGCCCTCGCCATCGCCGAAGCGGCGCGGGTCCTCGCGCCCGGCGGTCGCCTGATCGCCACGGTCCTGCGCCAGCACGGCCACACCGACGCCGTGGCCCCCTATGACCACGTCCACCTCGGCTTCTCCGTCGAGGTGCTCTCCGACTGGTCACGCGCTGCTGGGCTGGTCGTGCGCCAGTGCGCGGTGACCTCCCGCGAGCGGCGCGTCCCCCACTTCGAGGTCCTCACCCTGGTCGCGGACAAGCCATGAGCCGAACAGACGAGCTCTACGACACCCTGGGAGAGCGCATCGTGATCCTCGACGGCGCGATGGGCACGATGGTGCAGCGCCACGGGCTCGAGGAGGCTGACTTCCGGGGCGATCGCTTCGCCGACCACGAGGTGGACCTTCGAGGCTGCAACGACCTGTTGGTGTTGACACGCCCCGACGTCATCGGAGGCATCCACGACGCCTACCTCGAAGCCGGCTGCGACATCGTCGAGACGAACACCTTCAACGCGACCGCCGTAGGGATGGCCGACTACGGGCTCGAGCACATCGTCTACGAGCTGAACCGCGAGGCCGCCGCGCTGGCGAGAGCGAGCTGTGACAGGTTCCCGGACACCCGCTGGGTGGCTGGGGTGCTCGGTCCGATGAACAAGACGGCCTCGATCTCCCCTGACGTCAACGACCCGGGCCTGCGAGAGGTCCGCTTCGACGACCTCGTCACCGCCTACCTCGAGGCCGCCCGCGGGCTCACCGACGGCGGGGCGGACGTGCTCCTCGTGGAGACCATCTTCGACACGCTCAACGCCAAGGCCGCGCTCTTCGCCATCGAGGAGCACTTCGCGATCAGCGGTCGACGCTGGCCGATCATGATCTCGGGGACCATCACCGACGCTTCGGGTCGCACCCTGTCCGGACAGACCACAGAAGCCTTCTGGTACAGCCTCCGCCACGCCGAGCCCCTGTCGATCGGCTTGAACTGCGCCCTTGGGGCCGAGCAGCTGCGCCAGTACGTGCAGACACTCTCCGGGATCTCGGACGTTCATGTCTCCGCCCACCCCAACGCCGGGCTGCCCAACCACTTCGGCGAGTACGACGCCACGCCCGAGGCGATGGCCGCGGAGATCCGGGAGTGGGCGACATCGGGCCTCGTCAACATCGTCGGTGGCTGCTGCGGCAGCACCCCGGACCACATCCGCGCCATCGCGCAGGCAGTCCACGACGTCCCACATCGCGAGCCACCAGTCCTGGCCCCACGGATGCGGCTGTCGGGGCTGGAGCCCGTCGTGATCGGGGCCGGTCTGTTCGCGAACATCGGCGAGCGCACCAACGTCACGGGGTCGGCGCGCTTCCGCAGACTCATCACAGAGGGTGACTACGACACCGCCCTGCGCGTCGCGCGCCACCAGGTCTCGGGCGGCGCCCAGCTGATCGACGTGAACATGGACGAGGCCATGCTCGACGGCGTCGCGGCGATGCAACGCTTCCTCGATCTGTGCGCCGCGGAGCCAGACATCGCCCGGGTCCCGGTCGTCATCGACTCCTCGAAGTGGGAGGTCATCGAGGCCGGGCTGAAGTGCCTCCAGGGAAAGGGGATCGTGAACTCGATCTCCCTCAAAGAGGGCGAGACCGAGTTCCTCCGCCGGGCGCGGCTGTGCAAGCGCTACGGCGCGGCGGTGATCGTGATGGCCTTCGACGAGGATGGCCAGGCGGCCTCCGTAGAGCGCCGCATCGCGATCTGTGAACGATCTCACGGACTTCTCGTCGGCGAGGTCGGCTTCGATCCAGCCGACATCGTCTTCGATCCCAACGTCTTCGCCATCGCCACGGGCATCGAGGAGCACCGCGGCTTCGCGGTGGACTTCATCGAGGCGACACGGATCCTCAAGGAACGCTTCCCGAGCTGCAAGGTCAGCGGCGGCGTGAGCAACGTCTCCTTCAGCTTCCGCGGCAACAACCCCGTCCGGGAGGCGATCCACTCTGTGTTCCTCTACCACGCGATCCGCGCCGGAATGGACATGGGGATCGTCAACGCCGGGCAGCTGGCGGTCTACGACCAGATCCCCCCAGAGCTCCGGGAGCGGGTCGAAGACGTCGTGCTCGACCGACGCATCGACGCGACGGAGCGGCTGCTCGAGGTGGCTCACCAAGCAGAGGGCCAGAAGAAGAAGGGCGAGGATCTGTCCTGGCGTGAGCTCCCCGTCAGGGACAGGATCACACACAGTCTCGTGCACGGAATCGACCGCTTCATCGAAGAGGACGCCGAAGAGGCCCGCTCCCTGTTCGACCGCGCCCTCGAGGTCATCGAGGGTCCGCTCATGGACGGCATGGAGACCGTGGGTGACCTCTTCGGCAGCGGCAAGATGTTCCTTCCCCAGGTAGTGAAGTCCGCCCGCGTGATGAAGAAGGCGGTGGCCTGGCTGCGCCCCCACCTCGACGCGGAGAAGGGCCAGGCCAAGACGGCGGGCAGGATCCTGCTCGCCACCGCCAAGGGCGACGTCCACGACATCGGCAAGAACATCGTCGGCGTCGTGCTTCAGTGCAATGGCTACGAGGTCATCGACCTGGGTGTGATGGTCCCCGCACAGACCATCATCGACGCCGCGGTAGCGGAGCAGGTGGACCTCATCGGCGTCTCGGCCCTCATCACGCCGTCTCTGGACGAGATGGTGCACCTGGCCGAGGAGCTCGAGCGCCAGGGCGTGAGCGTTCCCCTGATGATCGGCGGCGCCACCACGTCGAAGGTCCACACCGCCGTCAGGATCGCCCCGGTCCGATCTTCGCCGGTCGTGCAGGTCCGGGACGCCTCTCGGGTCGTGGGGGTCGCCGCGGCGCTGCTGGGTGGGGATCGTGACCGTCATGTGGCTGAGATCGCCGCACAATATGCAGCACTGAGAGACAAGCGCGCGGCCAGAAAGCGCCCGCTGCGGCCCCTCGCTGCGGCCCGTCGCAACCGCCTGGTGATCGACCAGCCATCCCCTCCCCCGGCACTGCCGGGCCTCCACGTCGTCCAACCCGCTCTCGGGGACCTGGCGGAGCTGATCGACTGGGGCCCGTTGTTCCGAACCTGGGGTCTCTCGGGCTCGCTGGCCTCGATCCGGGCCGACCCGCGGGGTCGAGAGCTGGACTCCGACGCGCGGAGCATGCTCGACCGCATCGTCGCCGAGGACTGGCTGGAGCCCCGGGGTGTCTGCGGCACGTGGCCCTGTCGCCCCGATGGCGACGACATCGTGCTCGAAGGCGGAGCGAGGTTCCACACCCTGCGCCAGCAGAACGACAAGTCCGGACCGAACCTCGCGCTCGCCGACTTCGTCACAGAGGGAGACTGGATCGGTGGCTTCGCCGTGACGGCAGGCCATGGCTGTCGCGAGCGTGTCGCTGCCTACGGCGCTGGCGGCGACGACTACAACGGGATCCTGCTGGCCTCCCTCGCCGACCGCCTCGCAGAAGCCCTTGCAGAGTGGCTCCACCGAGAGGTCCGCAGGAGGATCTGGGCCTGCTCGCCACAGGAAGACCTGGACATCCCAGAGCTGTTAGACCAACGATATCAGGGTATTCGGCCAGCGCCAGGCTACCCGGCCTGCCCGGACCACCGGGAGAAGGAGACCCTGTTCTCCCTGCTGGACGCCCCTGGCAACGCCGGCATCACGCTGACCTCTGGCATGGCCATGCAGCCCAGCGCGAGCGTCTCGGGCTACTACTTCGCCCACCCCCAGGCGACGCACTTCGCCGTGGGTCGCATCGGCGAGGACCAGCTCCAGGACTACGCGGCCCGACGCGGCTGGAGCCGAGAGGAGGCCGTGCGCTGGTTGGGACCGCAGCTGACGTAGGCTGTCCGGCGTGTGGATGCTCTCAGCCCTGCAGCTGTCGCCGACGGTCGTCACCCTCGACAACGGGCTCACCGTCGTAGTGCACGAGGATCACAGCGCGCCGCTGTTGGCCACCTCGCTCCTGTACAAGGTCGGCGCAGCAGAGGACCAGCTCGACGGAGGGCGCACCGGCAAGGCCCACCTCTTCGAGCACCTGATGTTCGAGGGCAGTCGCTCGATCCCGCAGCCGGACAGCGATCAGGGTGTCGACGCGCTGCTCGGCGCGGCGGGCGTCACCACCAACGCCTGGACCAGCCACGACTGGACCGTCTACACGATGGAGGCCCACCCCGGGGCGCTGGAGCTGCTCTTCTTCGTCGAGTCCGACCGCATGGGCTGGCTCCTGGAGGGCTTCGACGACGTCGATCTCGCGAACCAGCGGGACGTCGTGGTCAACGAACGCCTCGGCGACGAGCTCAGCGACAACGCCCACCCCCAGTACACGATGTCCTGGCTCCTGTACCCGGAGGGCCACCCCTACCAGTACCCGGTGCTCGGAACGACGACCGACATCCTGGAGGTCGAGCGCGAGGAGCTGGAGCAGTTCTTCCGGAGCTGGTACGGCCCCGACAACGCGATCCTCGTCGTCGTCGGGGACATCGACGCCGAGACGGTGGTGGAGCGGGCGGAGCACTGGTTCGGCGAGGTACCGACGGGCCCGTCGCCGGCACGCACAGAGGGCATCCCGCACGAGCTGATGGGGAGCGAGCGCTGGGTCATGGTCGACGACCGGGCCCACCCGGCGATGTATGTCGCCTGGCCCACCGTGCCCCACGGTCACCCCGACGAGGCGGCCCTGGACGTGCTCTCCCTCATCCTCAGCGGTGAGCGCGGGACCCGCCTCGACGATCCCCTCCTCTATGATCGCGGTCGCGTCACAGAGGTCGGAGCGTGGACCTCGAACGGACGCCTTGGTGGGGAGTTCGTCGTGGCCTTCGAGCGCCCGGACGAGCCGCTGGCTCCGGCTCTCCGGGTCGTCGACCGGGAGATCGCCCGCATCCAGCGCTGTGGCGTCCGGCAGGAGGAGGTCGACCGGGTCGTGGGAGCCTGGCTGGGGGACGAGCTGCCGGCGCTCCAGGACGCCGACGTGCTCGCCGACGTGCTCGCGGTGTGTGCAGCGAACCACGGCGACGCGGACTGCTGGTCGGAGGAGATGCAAACCGTTGCGTCGGTGACCCCGGAAGACGTGCAGCGCGTCGCTCGAACGTGGCTGGGCGAGGACCGCATCCTGCTCAGCGTCGTCGCCCCGGGAGAGGACGAGGTCTTCGCGCTGAAGAACTCGAGCAGGGCCTACCCGCCGTGATCTTGCTCTGCTGCCTGGCCCTGGCGACCGAGCCTCGGTTGGCCCCTGTGGCCACGCCACCGGAGCGCCCGGTCTTCCCCGAGCTCGAGGAGTACGCCCTGTCCTCCGGCACACCGGTGATCTTCGCCCGCCGCGACGACATCCCGATGGTGCAGATCAAGCTCGGCGTCACCGCTGAGTACGCGGACCTCGAGCAGGGCGAGCTGCTTGCGACCCTCGCCACTGAGCTCTTGGGGACGGACACGCAGCGGCGTGACGCGACGGCGTGGCAGTCGGCCCTGCAGAGCCTGGGCGCCCGGGTGGACCTCAGGCTCACCCAGAGCCGCCTGTCAGCCAGCCTGCGCGTGCCTCGGGGGCGCGAAGCCGAGGCCCTCGCCCTGGTCGCCGAGGCCCTGTTCGAGCCGCGCTTCCGCCGGAAGGTGGCCAGGATCTACCTCGACTACTGGACCACCCACAGGGAGACGATCGAGTACCGCATCCACTCGGTACACGAGCGCGCGGTGAACCACGCCTTCTTCCCCATCGGCCACAGCCTGCGACATGCGAGCAGGACGGATGACCTCGGCGAGCTCACCGCCCGGGACGCAGAGGACCTCGTCGCGCGAGTCCTGCGAGAGGGCCGGGCCAGCCTCAGCGTGGCGGGCGACGCCGACGTCGAGGAGCTGATGCCGCTGTTGGAGCAGCACTTCGGCCAGCTCCGGGGCGACACCCCGGCCGAGCCCTACCAGGACATCGAAGGCCAAGGCGGACGCTGGCTGATCGACCGCACGGGCTTCGAGGTCGCCAAGCTCACGGTAGCGCTCGAGGGGCCGCCAGCGGGCCACCCCGACGAGGCGCCCGTGCGCGTCCTGTGGGGCATCCTCGCGGGCAGCTTCGACAGCCGCATGAGCATGGACCTCCGCGAGCAACGCGGGCTCACATACGGGGTCCACGGAGACATGCGCGCCTGGACGGGCCTGGGAATGCTCCGCATCGACCTCGACACCGCGCTCGACGACATCGGCGAGGCCTTCCTCGGCGCCGAGGAGCACCTGGACCAAATCGAGGAGGAGGGCGTGTCGCAAGCAGAGGTCGACCGAGCGATGGCCCACCTGCTGCTCGAGCAGGCCCAGGACTTCTCGCGCATCGAGCTCGTGTGTCAGCAGCTGCTGCTCGCCCAGGCATGGTCACTGGGGCTCGATATCTGGGACCGCGACCTGGACGCCTTGGAGGCGGTCACCCCCGCGGACGTCGCGATCGCTGCCAGGAAGTGGCTCGTCCCCGAGCGACGCATCTGGGTGATCACGGGCTCGGGGGACTGGATCGCCCACCAGCTCGAAGAGATCGACCGGGTCCCAGACCACGTGATCACCGCCGAGGAGATCTCCGCCGAGCGCTGAGCCAGAGGGCGCCCAGGAGCCAGAAGCCCGCACCGCCGGAGCCGCAGCCACAGCCCGGCTGGGTCGAGATCTGGGCTCTGCCCGAGTCTCCTACGGAGTCCTCGACCTGGGCCTCTGCGGCGGTCGTGAAGGTCCAGGGACCCGACGTGGTCCCGTCCTCTTCGACGACGCGCCACTCATAAGCCGTCGCGTACTCGAGGCCGGACCACTGGACGCTGACGGCCGAGCTCCCGAGATCCACCCAGGGCGCGGACAAAGCGCGCTCGAGGGTGAAGCTGCTGTCGGCGTCGTCCTGGTACTCGCCACGGGTCGGGGACCAAGTCTCGACCGTGATCGTGTCATCTCGGGGCGAGATGGTCAGGATGCGCATCCACCCGTCGCCGCCGTTGTCGAGCGCCTGGTAGTCCGAGAGCATCGTGTGGACCGTGTGGTCGCCGTGGTCATCGCTGCGGTGGGTCTCCGCCGTGTAGTGCCCGGCGAGCATCGCCACGACGTCGTAGTCCGCGAGGGCCTCGTCGAGGAGCTCTCCCTGGGTGGAGAACTGACCGCTCCCGTTCAGCAGGTAGTGGGAGACGACGATCGCGGCGTGGTCCCGGTGGTCCTCCAGCACAGACGCCACCCACGCGGCCAGCTCGCTCTCGGACGACTGGTCGTACTCGACGTGGACGATGATCCAGTCCAGGCCGCCGCCGCTGAAGGTCTCGTAGTGGTTGTCGTTGTCGTCGCCACGATGGCCGCCGTACCAGGAGTAGCCTTCGAAGCGCTCGATCCCGAAGGTCTGGTTGTAGCCGACGGTGGTCCCGTCGGGGTCCCCGTAGGGGCTCTGGTCGCGGTTGCCGACCGCGACGCCAAAGGGAACACCAGAGGCCTCGATGGTCTCGTAGGCCGCCGCGACGACATCCCACTCGGACATCTCGTCGTCACCGTGCTCGACGCAGTCACCGAGGTGGGTGACGAACTTCACGTTCCGTGTCTCGAGCACCGACACCGCCCACTCGGTCTGGGCGTAGAAGGTCGCGCTCTCCCCACCGCTGCAGTCGCAGGCGTAGAACTGGGTGTCCGGCAGGACGATGATGCTGAAGTCCTCGCCAGGCTCCCAGGGGCCGCGCCCAAAAAAGCGCACCTCGGCATCTGCCGCCACTTCGAGCACCACCTCGGTCGGCAGGTCGACAGCACCGTCCTCTGGTCCGACGAGTTCGACCCCCTGGGCAACACCGAGAATCCACAGCATGAACGCATCCTAGCCTGTTAGACACCACCGTCTGGAGCTTTCGAGTGGTCCTCTCCCTGCTGTCGCTGTCCCTCGCCCAGGACCCCTTGGTCACCGAGCGCGAGCCTGTCGACCTCAGCCTCCTGGAGACCGCACCGAGCTGGTCGCTGCCCCAGGAAGAGGACCCCCCCGTCGAGGGAGAGCTCGAGGAGCCGGTCCACTCGACGGCGATCCCCGTGCCGGGCCTCGAGCTGGAGATCCACGTCCCGGATCCCGCGGACGGCTTCCAGGTGTGGGGCTGGACCGTCAACGACGCGACGATGGACACCCGCGTCGGCATGCGGAACAGCTCCGAGTACACCGACGTCGTTTTCAGCGCGACCTTCTACCAGCCGGACCTCACGAAGCTCGGCGGGGAGATCGTCGAGCAGATCCTGCCGATGGACGACGAGGACCTGGAGATCACCGCCGGAGAGCTGCAGCGCTTCGAGCACGAGGAGCTCGGCGAGGTCCTCTATGTCAACGCCCACATCTGGGACGGCTGGCTGGAGCGGGACCTGTGGTCCCAGACGGTCGTCTTCAACGTCAAGGGCGGCGCGGTGATCATCCGCGCGACGAGCTCGGACACCCTGGAGCGCGCGGACAGCGTCCTGGCCAGCGTGCTGGAGATGGCCGTGGTGCTCGAGCCGCCCATCCCGGAGCTGGACCTTCCCTACGGCAGCTACGAAGCAGAGGCCGGCTACACGGTCGAGATCCCGACCGGCTTGCGAGCCCTGACAGAGGAAGAGGCGCCCGACTCCAAGCGCATCTCGGGGGACGGACCCTTCACCGGGCTCCTGGCCACCTTCCACGTGGTCGACCCGGCACAGCTGAACCGGAGCGTCTTCGACTGCGAGGCGGTCTCCGGCGCACCGCTGGAGGTCCTGGACCCCGCCAAGTCCACCGACGCGGTGGAGAACTTCAAGACCGCCATGCGGGTCGTGCTCAAGGGCGGCAAGTACCGCCTGGAGTCCAGCGGCGACGAGCAGTTCGTCGACCTGGACACCACCGTGCCGCTGTACGCGAAGGTCGAGGACGAGGTCCGCTTCATCGAGCTCGCCCACCGCGAGGCCTTCCTCTGGCGGGTGCAGGGCGAGGTCTTCGAGGAGCCTGTCCACGCCTCGGTCTTCTACACGGCCTACGACGACATCGGCCTGCTCTGCAAGGCGCTGGCAGAGGACGGCGACGAAGCGATCCTCGGCACATTCGAGGCCACGATGACAGGGGTCGAGATCCGCGAAGGCGAGCTCCACCCGATGCCGATGTCGCTGGCCTCGCGCTACAAGCGCTGGTGGCCCTGGAAGAACCCGCTGCTGCAGATCTACTGGCTGCCGGTGCCGCTGTTCCTGGTGGCGGGGTGGCTGGTCATCAGGGACGACGACTGAGGGGCCTCAGTCTTCGCTGCGAGCCCTGGGGCCGTACTCGAGGCGGCGGGCCTGGCCCTCGGCGCCCCGCCGCTTGAAGTCGACGAGCTGTGACCCGGTGGTCATGGTCATGTCGTACTCGAGCCACAGGCCCAGCGGACCCAGCGGCCGCAAGATCTGTTCGTGCCCCTGGTCGCCAGGATCCAGATCGGTCTCGCCGGCGTAGCGCATGCGGATGCCTTCGGGGTGGTCGAGGCGGATCGGGGTGCAACGCGAGAGCCCGTCGACGACGAAGGCGCTGCCGGCGATCTGGTCGACGTCGAAGTCATCTGCCATCCAGGGCGATGATGAGCTCGCCCGGATAGCGAATCGCCGAGCTGAAGTTCCTCTTCCAACAGGCCACGGGCAGGGTCCGCAGCACCCCGGGCAACAGCGGCAACAGACCGGACACCATCTCCATGTATGGACCGAGGGCACCGAACAACGGGATCGGGAAGGGCTTGTTCACGGGCGGGGGGATGACCGGGTTGTCGAACCCCGGCTTGCCCTCGACCCGCCTCCACGGGAGGGACATCACGGCACCCATGTTGCGGAAGAGGTCGATGACCTCGCCCGGGCGCACCTCGCCCCAGGTGCGATGAGCGAAGCGCACGGTCATCGCGTTGTCGCCTCGACGGCGCAGGATGAAGCGGCTGAAGCGCTCGTCGAAGATCGTGTTCGCGTAGGTCTTCGGGTAGCCGTAGATCTCCCGGCCAGCGAACATCGCCGCGATGTTGCTGGGGAAGATCCAGGGGATGAAGCCCCGGATTTGACCGTCGAGAAGGGCCGGCAGCAAGAACCCGGTCTCGGTGTACTCCGCTCCGCCGCCGGCATCGAGCTCGATCCCGGAGGGCGCGAAGTCCTTGAAGCTGGCGATCATCAGGATGGCGAACGGAAAGGCCGGATGCCACCGGATGGCCGGCGGCATGTGGTGCTCGATCCAGCCGTCCGCGGGCCGCTGGATGGGGATGTACGCCATGCGGATGTTGGTGGCCTGGTATGGCCCCGGCAGCACGACGACGCGGGTGCCCCCGGGAAGAACTGGTAGCTGGTCGTGTCCAGCTGGCAGGCCGCCTCCAGCGCCCCCTCCACGGCATTGCTGCCAGCGAAGTAGCCCAGGAAGCCGGCGAAGTGGAACCAGCCGGGGGTCTCCTCCATCACCCTGCGAAGGGCGTCGCCGGGCACCTCCAACAGAGCCGTTGGCACGATCGTACGCAGCTCGGTGTGCCTGGGCATATCGGCCAGCACGAGCCGCTCGCCGGCCAGGACTCCAGGCTCACGCGTGCCCAACCACGTGTCGCGGTGCCACTCGTCGATGATGCCGCTCTGGACATACCAGACACGATCACTGTCCTCGCCCCGCCGGAAGATGACCTGCTTGGCCTGGCAGGTCTCCGTCCAGCGTCCTCGCACGCGCCGTCGAGTGAGGCGAACAGCCGCCGCAGGAGGTCGCGACAGTTGTCGAAGTCCGCGTCGACCGCGACGCTCGCCCTGGTCGTCATCCCAAGCCCTCCGAGGAGGACGACTCTACTGGACTCGAACTCAGAGCAGCGTGAAGTAGAGGTTGGCTGCCTCGTCGAATCCCGCCTTGGTCAGCACCAGGTCCTTTTCCCTGAAGGTGCACTGGTGCTTGATCTGCAACAGCAGATCCCGGGGATGACAATTACGGAAGGGCCTCCCGGCGCGCCGGTAGTGGCGCTCGATCAGGTACTCGAAGCACCCGTCGTCCGGCTCGAAGCCGAGAGAGACCGCCTGGATGTGCAACAGCGTGCGGAAGTCGCGCTCGGCTGGGTCCTCGACGTTGACCTTGTAGGGGATGCGCCGCAGGAAGGCCTCGTCGCAGAGGTCCTTGGGATCGAGGTTGGTGGAGAAGACCAGGAGCGGATCGAAGGGCACCTGCACCTTGCGCCCGTCAGGGAGCCGCAGGTAGTCGATGCGTTGCTCCAGCGGCACGATCCACCGGTTCAACAGGGTCGCCGAGTCCATCCGCTGGCGACCGAAGTCGTCGATGACCAGCGTGCCGCAGTTGGCCTTCATCTGGAGCGGCGCCTCGCAGATCCCCGTGCGCGCGTCGAATTCGATCTCGAGGCTGTCCATCGTCAGCTCACCGCCGGCGACCACGGTCGGGCGACGGCACTTCACCCAGCGGGGGTCGAGCCGTTCCCGCGCGGAGAGCGTGGCGCGCCCGCCTCCCTCCAACGACTCGTGCACCATCGGATCGAAGACCTTGATGAGGGTGCCTTCGACGAGGACGGCGTGGGGAAGGTAGACGCTCGTCCCGAAGGCGCGCGTCATGCGCTCGGCGAGAGAGGTCTTGCCATTTCCTGGAAAGCCGAAGAGGAACAGGCCCTTGCCCGAGGTCATCGCCGGGCCGAGCTGCTGGAGCAGCTTCTCGGACACGAGGAGATCCTGGAAGGCGCGCTCGAGGTCCGCCTTCCTGGGGCTCTCGTTCGCGATGCTCTGCTCGCGCACGCTGACGAGGTACTGCTCGAAGGTGACCGGCGCCGGACCGACATAGCGGCTGGTTTGGAGGAGGTCGACGACCCTGTTCCTGCCTGCCGAGGTGAGGTCGTAGCGGAAGTCACCAGTGGCGGTGCCCGACTTGATCTCGACCTGCTTGAGCGCCTTGAGCTTCGCGAGGATGTCCGCGATGGGCTTTCGGGGGAGCGCCAGGGTCGACGCCGCCTGGCGACCCGTCGCGCCGGGGGCGCCCAGGAGGTACTTCAGCACGAGCCCCTCGACGAAGCCCTCGTCGATGCCCGCGGCGGCCAGGGACTTCGGCTCCAGCGGCTGGAATCGGGTCGGAGGAGGCGCCACGATGACCGGGCGATCAAAGGCCTCGGCCATGGCTGAGATGTTCGGCGGCTCCATCGGGGCGTTCACCGAGACCGTCGCGCCTCCGCCACCGGCGCTCGCCGAATCCGTGATGTCCTCGTCGAAGGAAGGCTCGCTCGAAAGAGGGATCCCCTGAGGTCGAACCGCGGCCTTCGGGTCCGGAGGAGCGTCGGCCTTGGCGCGCGCTGACTTCCGCGGCGGGGCCTTTCCGCCGTCCCGTCCCTTCACGTCCTGCAGGGCCTGGCGAAGAGATTCCTTGAGGTAACTGGCCAATCCGTTCTCCCGAGGGCCAATACTAAGGATACTCGATGCTCGAGCCCCCGGAACAGATGAACCGAGGAGGCGCTCAGGATGTCCTATGCTCCCGGCTCGATGGCATCTTCGCTGCCCTATACCGAAGCCACAGCGCTCTCCCGGACCGGGAGCCGCAAGACGCGCAATGCCGACCGCTTCGGGCTCTGGGATCCTCGCGAGGAGCTCGTCCTCAAAGCCCGCCGCGGCTCGATCTACGCCGTGGCGGACGGGGTCTCCTCCGCGGTGGACAGCGACAGGGCAGCCGAGACCGCGATCGAGTGCATGCGCGAGTTCTTCACCTCGGACCGACGAGCGGGCGAAGACCTGATCCTCGACCTGGTCGAGCGGGCCGACGCAGAGGTCCGCCTGACGACGGGCAGCGCGTGCACCCTGGCCGGGGTCTGGCTGCACGCCGCGGTGGCCACGGTCTTCAACATCGGCGACTCCGCCGTGTTCCTCTGGCGGTCCGGCACCATCGAGCGCCTCACCCCGGCCCAGCGGCGCGGCGGGGGACTGGCCGCGTACATAGGCATGGGGGGCGCGATCCGGCCCAGCATCCACGTGCAGGCGCTGCCATTTCGGCGAGGCGATGTCTTCCTCGTCGGCTCCGACGGCATCTTCGACGCCGTGCCGCCCGGGGACCTGAGGGTCCTCTGCGAGGCGCCGGCTGCCTTGCTGCCAACGGTGGCGACGAGGCTGGTCGACGGCGGCCACGACGATGACGCCACCCTGGTCTACGTGCGGGTCCTGGAGATCGAGGCCTCCGCGAGCCAGGCACGCGAAATGCGAGATGCCTGAGTCCCCGGAACCTCCCTTCGAAGGCGACTGGATCGAGGAGGGGACCGGGCTCCCAGCGAGCGGGCCGCAGCGGTGGTGGCGCCGCATCGCCGACGGGACCGTGGCGCTCACGGGCCCGAAAGCCCGCGTCGAGGCAGAGGTCTCGGGCTACCGGCGCGGAGCGGATCATCCCGCCTGCCCTCGGGTCATCGAGGTCGACGACGGCTGGCTCCACATCGAGTCCCTGGGACCTCGACCCACCGACCCGCTGGCCGTCGTGGAGTCGTGGCCGGCACGGACAGAGCTGAAGGAGGGCCCTCTCCACACCCTGATTCCCCCTTGCGTGGTGGGCGTCCGCAAGGCCCTGCGGAGCATCGGCTGCCGATCCGTGGACCGAACGCTGGATCGGCCGGCCACCGCAGAGATCCTGGTCGGCCCCGGGCTCGGAGGCGTCCACGGAGCCTGGCTCCGAACAGCAGGCGACCGGACGGTGGCCCTGCGCTGGGCCCGCCACGCCCACGCGGGCCGCCCCGACCTCGACCGGGCCGCCGCCGCCTGGCAGCTGGGTCTCATCGCGGACCGCTTCGCGCTGTTGCCGCATCTGCTGGAGGAGGCCGTCCTCGGAAAGGACAAAGAGGCGGCTGAAGAGGCCCGAGAGGTCTTCCGGGCGTTGGCAGTGTCGGACCCCGCCGTGGTGGAGGTCGCCGTCGCCGGCGCCCCCAGCTGGCTCGACACCTCGCGCTGGACCGGCTCGATGAGGCCCGCGGAAGCTCGCCGCGTGATGCACCAGCTCAGCGGCATGTCGGTCGGCGGGTCGGTGCTGCACGTCAGGGTGACCCCTCCCATTCGCAAGGGGCGCCAGCCTCCGCGCTGTGAGCCCCTCTCCACGCGCCGTCGCCGGCTCTTCTCGCGCTGGTTCGAGGGCATCGAGACCGACGACGAGGGGCTGATGAGCGCGACCGCAGAGCCCCTCGCCGCCGACTTCGTCAGGGGGCTCTCCGGCCGGGTCATCGACGGCACCTGCGGCATCGGGAGCATGTCGATTGCCGCGGCGCGCGCTCCGGCGATCGAGACCGTGCTCGCGGTGGACACCAACATGCAGCGCCTCCAGATGGCCGCCCACAACGCCCGGATCTACGGGGTGGACATCGGACTGCGCCACGGCTCCGTGCTCGACGTGCTTTGGGAGCCACACGACGCCCTGTTGCTGGACCCTCCGTGGGGGGGCCGTGACTACGACAGGGGCGGGATCGGCATGGCCGATCTGCCCTTTCCGCTCGAAGAGGTCCTCTCGAAGACCTCGGCCCGAGTCCGCATCAAGCTCCCCCGCAGCTTCCGTGTCGAGGAGCTGCCGGGCGGGCCGTGGTCGGTCCGCGCCGCCGTCGACCGCCGCGGCATCCTGAAGTTCCTCGTCGCCGAGCGCTGATGGGCATCCCCTGGCTGCTGTTGCTCTTCCCGATCATCGTGGCGCTGACCTGGCGCCACGTCTACGCGGTCGGCCAGACCGCCAACGACCACTTCGTCGCCGCAGTCGTCGGAGGCTGCATCGGCTTCTACGGCCTGATGTTCAAGGCTTGTGGTGGCGACCTCGCGTGGGCTTTCTTGGCCGGAGCCGTCGGCATCTGGGGGCTGTTCTTCGCCATCCACAGAGTACGTTCCGCGCCTGGTTGGGTGCGCTGGCTGCTGGCCTACCCCTCCCAGGTGGCCTACGGCTTCGCCTTGTGGGGAGGCCTGACCTGGCTCGTGCGGGCGCCCATCGCCGCGCTGGCGGGCCGCGACTGGCTGTGGCCCGGGGCCTGGCTCCTCCTTCCCCTGTCGCTGGCGGTGCTCGGAACGGTGCAGTGCTACAGCCGGGGTCGCCGCCTGACACGCCACGTGGTCGCGGGGCTGCCGGGTCGCCTCGTGCAGCTCTCGGACATCCACGCCTCCGCGCTGATGCACGAGGAGGAGCTCGGTCCATTGGTCGAGGCGGTCAATCGCCTGGATCCCGCGCTGGTCGTCGTGACCGGGGACCTCGTCATGCCCTTCTCCGAGGCCGAGCACTCCTACCTGGTCGAGGCCCTCGCCCGCATCGAGGCGCCGGTGGTGTGCTGCCCGGGCAACCACGACCTGCCCGTGCTCTGGCAGCTTGGAGAGGCCCTCGCAGAGCGAGGCGTGAAGCTCCTCGTCGACGAGGCCATCGAGTCCGGTGGTTTCCACGTCACGGGAGTGAACTTCCACTGGAAAAACGCCCGCGAGGAGCTCGCCTCGGCCTTGCAGAAGTGCCCCCGAGGCGAGTCCTTCGCCGTGCTCCTGGCCCACGACCCTCGCCTGGGCGCCTGGGTCGACGAGGCCCGCTTCGACCTGGTGCTCTCCGGCCACACCCACGGCGGGCAGGTGGCCGGGAACATGCTCGGGCTCAACGCCTCGATGCTCCGGCTCTTCGGTGTGCGCGACCAGGGCTGGTTCGGCAAGCAGTACGTGCACTGCGGGAACTGGTACACGGGCCTGCCGCCGCGCATGGGGGTCGCTGGGGAGATCGCGGTCTTCGACCCCGCCGTCAACGACCCAGGATGAGCTCCAGCGGCGCGTGGTCCGAGGCGCGCTCCCGGGCTCGCTCCTCGACGTGGACCAGCGCACCCTGCACGCACTCGAGGACCGGCCGGGTGACGAGGAAGTGGTCGATGCGCATCCCGAGGTTGCGGTCGAAGGACCGCTGCCGGTAGTCCCAGAAGGTGTAGGCGCCCTCTTCGAGCCAGTCCTCCGTGGCGTCGTGGAGGCCCCAGTCGAGCAGCCTCTGCCAGCGCGCGTGCTCCTCTGGATGGAAGGTCGGCACGTTGGCCCACTCGAAGGGATCGAAGACGTCACAGCTGCGCGGGGCGACGTTGAGATCACCGGTGACGACCAGCGGCTGCTGGGGGTCGAAGGTGTTTGCGATCCACTCGATGAGGTGGTCGTAGAAGCGCAACTTGTAGGCGAAGGCCGGGCTGTCCTCGCGCTGTCCCTGGGGGCAGTAGAGGTTCACGAAGACGACGCCGTCGACCGTCGCGACAAGGACGCGGCTGTGGTCCTCTTCGATTCCACGCAGGCCAACGATCACGTCGCTCATCGGCAGGCGAGACGCGATGGCGACGCCGTTGTAGGTCGGCTGCCCGTGCGTGACGAGGTGGTAGCCCCGGCTGCTGAAGAGCTCGCGGTCGATCTGGGAGTCGGGGAGCTTCAGCTCCTGCAGGCAGAGAAGGGTCGGCGAGACCGCGTCGAGGAAGCCGATGACGTGCTCTCGTCGCGCCTTCAGCGAGTTGATGTTCCAGGTGACGATACGCATCGTTGTTGCCGGTTATCCTCCCCGCCGGAGGAGCGTTGCTGCAGCCCGGGGACCAGATCGACATCTGGGTGGTGGAGAAGCCACTGGGACAGGGCGGCATGGGCTCGGTGTACCGCTGCCACAACCGCTCGGCGCAGCGGATCCTCGCGGCGGTGAAGGTCCTCGACCCCTCGCTGAACCGGCTCGAGAGCGCCAAGGCGCGCTTCGTTCGAGAGGCCGAGATCCTCTTCGCGCTGGATCACCCGAACATCGTGAAGGTCCGCAACGTGCGCATGGACGCCGAGCTGCCCTACCTCGAGATGGAGTTCGTGCAGGGGGACAACCTCGAGCAGCGCATCTACGAGGGCCGGATCGAGCTCGAGGACGCGCTGAAGCTCTTCGTGCAGGCCGCCGACGCGCTCGTCTACATGCACGACCACGGCATCCGCCACCGGGACATCAAGCCCTCGAACATGATCGTCGAGGGCGGTGGCCAGCTGAAGCTCGTCGACTTCGGCATCGCCACCGAGCAGGACGGCAAGACCATCACCGAGTCCGGCCAGAACTTCGGCTCCGTGAGCTACGCCCCCCCCGAGTGGATCGACCCGGACGACCTCGACCCCATCAAGTGGGACGTCTACTCCCTGGGGGTCGTCTTCTACGAGCTCATCACGGGCCGCTTCGGCTTCCCCATCTCCGGTGTCGGGACCAGCCGCCAGAAGGCGCTGCAGGTCATGATCGCCAAGCAGAACCACCCTCCCCTGGACCCGGGAGTCCAGTTCCCGGTGGCGCTGCGCGCCCTCATCCGAGCGATGACCCGCAGCCGGCCAGAGGAGCGCCTCGCCACCGCAAAGGAGGTGCTCGACGCCCTCGCCGAGCTCGACACCGAACACATCGACCCGGAACACATCTTCGGGGACGAGCCCGAGCACCGTCCGACCTCTGCCACCTGGTACCCGGGCATGGAGGACAGCTCCGACACGATGATCCCCGACGTAGAGGACCTGCAGGCGGTGCGCGAGAAGATCCTGGCTCGCGAGGACGAGCGTCCTCCGGGGGGGATCCTGCCCTCGGCCCCACCCGAGGAGGCCCCGGAGCCACCGGCGCAGGCGCCCGAGCCGCCGTCGAAGGCTCCAGTGGTCCTCGGGGCGCTGGCGCTCGTGGGTCTGGCAGGGGCGACCGCCTGGTACTTCAGCCAGCCGACGCCTGAGCCTCTTGTCACAACCCGGGCCCTGGACGTGGTCGTCGCTGGGGTGTCTGCGGACACACCCGTCTCGGTCACCGTCGACGGTCGTCCGGGCACCGCCGAGGGACTCGTCTGGAGCTTCGGAGAGCTGGACTTCGGGGAGCATCTCGTCGAGGCCCGCGTCGGGCTGGACTGCACGGACGAAGCCAGCTGGTGCGGCGTCCAGAGCACCAGCTTCGACCTCGGCGAGGGCGAGGGGCTGGCCACCGCGACCATCACCGTCTCGGCGCCCACCCCACGAGCGCTGTTGGTGTCGACTCCGGAGACGAAGAAGGCGCAGGCGACCGTCGGCGAGCTCTCCGTCGAGGTGGGTCGGGACCCCGTCGAGCTCGGCGAACTGCTGCCGGGACGACACACCCTGATCGTCGAGGCCGGCAAGTGCGAGGAGGCTGAGCTCGGCTGCTGGCCGGACTGCCCGAAGCACTGCGCGAGCTGGTCCCAGGAGCTGGTGATCGACTGGGGCGAGGGGGCCGTCGAGGTAGAGGTCCCGATCGAGGTCGAGCACCTCCCGAACCTGGGCGGAGGCGATGGTCTGGTGAAGGACCCGAACAAGGGGCACGCGAGCACCGGCGCGGCCGCCGCGGTGAGCTACGCCCAGTTCGCGAGCTGGCTGGGCAGCCACCCGGACTGGCAGCAGGACCAGGCCATCGACAACAAGAAGGCCGACGGCAACTACCTGAAGGGCTGGACGGACACGACGCCACCCGCTGGGAAGGAAGGTCAGGCCGTGGTCAACGTGAGCTGGGCAGCGGCCAAGGCCTACTGCTCGGGCCGCGGGGGCCTGGCCGCGCTGGAGGCCGATCCCCAGACCTGGGACGAGAACTCGACGAAGGTGGCCTGGCACGAGTACCGCCAGAACCAGGGCAAGCCCGCCTGGCGCCGCAGCGACGGCGGCATCTCGACGAACGTCGGCAAGACGGACTCGCGGGCCTTCATCGGCTTCCGCTGCGCGCGCTGATCAGCGCAGGAGCTCGAGCAGGTCCTCGCGCGTGAGCCCGGCGGCCACGGTGCCGTCCCCGAGCACGGCCTTGGCGACCGCGCGCTTCTTCTCCTGCAGCGCCAGGATGCGCTCCTCGACCGTGTCCTCTGAGATGAGCTTCACGCTGACCACCGGCTTGTCCTGGCCGATGCGGTGGGCGCGGTCGATGGCCTGGTCCTCGACCGCCGGGTTCCACCAGGGGTCCGCGTGGAAGACGTAGTCGGCGGCGGTCAGGTTGAGCCCCGTCCCGCCAGCCTTGAGCGAGAGCAGGAAGACCGGCGGCCCGTCCGGGGCCTGGAAGCGGGCGACCACCCCGTCCCGGTCCCGGGTCGAGCCGTCCAGCCGCAAGGGGTCCAGCCCGCCGATGCGCTCCTCGATGAGGTCGAGGTGCGAGGTCCACTGGGAGAAGACGAGGCAGCGGTGGCCTGCCTCTGCGAGGGCTTCGAGCTTGTCGACGAGCACGTCGAGCTTGCCGCTGACGTCCGGCCGGTCGCCAGGCAACAGCCGCGAGTGGCAGGCCGCCTGGCGCAGTCGCAGCAGGACCTCGAGGATCTCGAGGGCGCGGCCGTCGCCGAGCAGACGCGCGAGGTCCCCCCGGGCCGCAGCGTGCACCCCGTCGTAGATCTGGCGCTGCTCTGGAGGCATCGGGCAGCGCAGCACGAGGTCCGTACGGGGAGGCAGGTCAGACGCGACCTCGGTCTTGAGCCGGCGCAGGACGAAGGGGGCGATGCGCCCACGGAGGGCCTTCGCGGCGCGCGCGTCACCCTGCTCGACCGGACGGGCGTAGCGATCGCCGAAGGCCTTGCGCCCACCGAGGATGCCCGGCATCGCGAAGTGCAGCTGTGACCACAGCTCGTCCAGGCGGTTCTCGACGGGGGTCCCCGTGAGGCTGAGGCGGTGGCTCGCCTGGAGCCGGAAGGCCGCCTGGGCGGTCTGGGACTCGGGGTTCTTGATGGCCTGGGCCTCGTCCAGCACCACGGTGGTCCACCGCTGCTCGCGGAGAGATGGATCCAGACGCAACAGCGCGTAGCTCGTGACGACCACGTCGGCCGAGACGTCCAGGTGGCGCCTGGGTCCATGGAAGCGGCAGGTGCTCAGGTGGGGGACGAACTTCTCGCACTCGGCGAGCCAGTTCCCGATGACGCTGGTCGGGGCGACGACGAGGCTGCGGCCCCCCTCTGCTGTGATGGCGCAGAGGGCCTGCAGGGTCTTGCCGAGGCCCATGTCGTCGGCGAGGATGCCCCCGAGGCCCCCGCTCATGAGCAACCGCAGCCAGCGGAAGCCATCGACCTGGTATGGCCGCAGGGTGGCCTTCACGGTGTCCGGGATCTCCTCCTCGGGCCAGTCCCCCGACAGCAGCTGGCGCAGCTCGGAGAGCTCCGGTGGGGGGGGGTGATCCAGGGCCTCGCAGAGCTCGGCGAGGGCCGGGAGGGCGTGGCGGGGCATGGAGCCATCGGTGTCTCGAGCGGCGACCAGGTCGGCGATGAGGTGACCGTGGGCCCCCATGAAGTCGATGGGCAGGGGCGCGTAGCCGGTGCCGTCGGCCAGGGGCACCAGGGCCTCGCCCTCGAGCCAGGCGTCCACGAGCCGATCGAGGTCGGCGTCGCTCTCGAGCCGGCCATCCACGAGGCGAACCGAGGCGGCCTCTGTGCGAACGGAGAAGCGCCCTGCCGAGCCGGAGACCGCGCCGCGATAGCCGGGCAGCCGGGCGCGCACGAACTGGAGCGCGTCCTCCTCCTCGAAGCTCCAGTCCCGACCGATGGGCAGGCGCAGGCCCTCGACCTCGCGGATCAGCGCCTGCTCTCGGAGCTTGTCCCGCAGGGGCACGCCACCTCCGAGCAGCACCAGGGTGTCCGCCTCGACCCGAGCGATGGGCGGGTCGCCGTAGACGATGTCCAGGCGCAGATCCAGCCTGCCTTCGCCGTCGTCGAGGCTCAGGACCAGGCGGGGGGGCTCGGCCTCGCCCTCTGGCAGGCGCGAGGTCTTCAGGCGCACCCGGACCTGCTGGCGGAGGCGCGGGAGCACCTCGCTGACAAGCAGCCCGGCGTCCTCTGGTCGATAGACGATGCCCTCGGCCAGCCGGCGCCGCTGAGATGGGGTCAGCCCGCCGTCGCCGAGGGGATGAAGCACGCTGCCACAGCGACCCACACCGCCGATGAAGCGCTCGTCGACGCGACCGTCCCGATGCAGGCTGACCCGGAACGCCGACCCCTCGTCGCTCACGATGACGACCGGCGTGATGAGCTCCTGCTTCACCTCGACGGGGCCGTCGAGGAGCACCTTGGAGCCGGCGGATGCCCAGGCCTTGAGGATGCGCCGCCATCCGGTCGCCGGGATCGGGTGCTGACCCAGGCTCATGACCTCGTCGATCACCAGGTCCTCTGCGCTCAGGTTCAGCCCGCGGACCTGGGACAGCAGCTTCGGCGCGGGCTCGATGGTGTCGCCTCGCCGGATCTCCCGGCGGATCCGGAGGGTCCTGCCGTCGCGCAGCAGGCGGTAGCGCAAGGAGCCGTGACCCTCTGGCTTGGGCAGCTCCTTGCCCTCGGCCAGCGCCTTTCGCATCGCGAGCATGGCCGCGACAGCGTGTGAGCAGCCCTCTTCGTGGCCGCAGTCGCAGGACCAGTCCTCGTCCTGGGGCCAGAGGTGGACCTCGTAGGGAACCGGGCGGCCGCCGACGCGAACGTGCAGCCGGATCTCCTCGTCGTCGGCCTCCTGGCCCACGACCACGTCGGCACGAAAGAAGCGCACGCCCTGGTCCCAGATGTGGGACGAGCAGGCCTCGCGGAGGGCAGCGAACAGGGCGTCCACCGCGCCCGCCTAACTCAGCGCACCTCGCCGGACAGGGCGAAGCCCGAAGTGTTGAGGAAGAACTCGTGGCTGGGAGCGTCGTCGATGGCGCTCCCGTCGTTGCCGTGCACATACAGGGTCGAGCCGGACCAGGTGGCGAGCTCGGAGATGCCGTCGTCGTCGAGGTCGATGCCGAGGGCCTGGATCGTGCCCGGGAGGTTCAGCTCGTGCATCGCGGCGCTCTCGTCGATGACGCCGTCTTGGACCCTCCAGACGCTGACGTCGCTGCCGGCGAGCTGGACGAGGTCGTCAGTCCCGTCGCCGTCCATGTCGGCTGCGGCGAAGGCGCCTGAGGCGCCGAGGCTGGTGGCGGTGGAGATCTTGTTGTCGGTGTCGAAGCCGCCCGTGACGTTGAGGAAGGTCAGGGCCCGGCCAGAGGTCGTGTTGAGCAGCATCATGTCGGCGCGACCGTCGCCGTCGAAGTCTCCGGCGATGGCCGGACGCTTCTGGCCGACACCGGAGGTGGGCTCGAAGCTGGGCTCGGTCTCGTAGCTCCCGCCCTGGTTCATGTAGATGCGCACCTTGGCCGCCGTGTCCTCGATCTGCCAGAAGTCGTCGAGGCCGTCGCCGTCGAAGTCCGCAAGCGCCGTCCAGTCGCCGATCTCGCCGAGCGACCAGCCCTCGTCGCTGTCTTCGGGCAGATCGTAGTCATCGTTGAACCAGACCTCGAGCTCCGCGCCGCCGGTGAAGAGCGCGAAGTCCTCGCCACCGACCACCGGCGCCGTGTCGTCGAGCTGCTGCGAGTCCGTCGAGGAGTCGTCGGATGGTCCTCCGGCCTCGGGGGTCTTTCCGCTACAGGCAATGAACAACAGCCACATGGAGGGCCTCCCATGGACAGGATAGCCAGCGACACTGGAGGCCCGATGCCCATCCCCCGACCCGACGCCGCCGAGATCGAGGCCATCGAGGCCGCGCTGGATGCGGCCACGTCGAGCGAGCGGCTGGAGTGGATGCGCTCGCTGAAGAAGAAGGACATGGAGGTCCTCTACGGGAAGTCCGAGGGGCGCGACGTGGAGCCCAACTTCTTCCTCTCACCGGAGGGCGAGGCCCAGACCTGGGCGGGTCGGAACAGCCTGCCTGCCTTCAACGACTTCGCGAAGGCCTTCGCCGATCACAGGGCCCGCGTCCAGGGCTACAACGTGAACAGCGGCCTCGCCGCGTGGTTCGGCGGACCCGGTCACTTCCTGGTCCGCGTGGACGGGGACCAGCACGGCGAGCAGCTCGTCTTCGACTACACCTGGGAGCCCGACGAGGCCCCGGGTGACTGGCCGCCGGTGGCGTCGAACCTGGAGCTCCCCTACCGCTTCGTCTACGGCAACATGAAGGACGTGGTCCGGCGAGTGAGCCGGGACCTCATCATCTCTGCGGCCTACCGCAGCGGAAAGCCCGAGGGTGCCTACTTCAGCCTGACGCGACCAGCATGATCCTCCTCGTCGCGAGCGCTCTGGCCCACCCCTTCAACACCGACGAGTACAGCCTCCGGACCCAGGTGAAGGCGTCCGAGACAGTCCTGGTCGGCCTCGTCGTGCTCGAGGTCCCGATCCCCGTGGTGCTCGGAGGCATCGGCGTCTCAGAGGACGACTCGGGGCCGATCAAGAAGCTCAAGGTCAAGAAGTACAACGAGGCCACCTGGGACACCATGGCCTCGACCCTGAGCGTGAGCATCGACGGCGAGGTCCAAGACGTGACCTGGCGGCCGATCAGCCACGAGATGAACGGCAAGGCCGCGGAGGGCTTCTTCCTCTACCTCGTCGGCTTCGACATCCCGAGCAGCGATCTCCCCGCGGGCGGCTACACGGTCGTCATCCAGAACTCCGGCTACGCCGAGGAGAAGATGGTCTACAGCGGCGGCGCGAGCGCGGTCGAGCCCTGGACCGTGACCGCCTCGACCGCCGAGGTCCTGCTCGGAGAGGCCAAGGACCTCGACCTCGCGCAGGAGGGTCGCTGGACCCGGGACGAGGCCATGCGCGAGTTCTCGGTCACCGTCGACAAGCCCTGAGCGGGTTCGCCCCCGAGCCAGCCGTGACTACCCTGGCGCCGTGGAAGCCGACCTCCCCATCGACGACACCCTGGTGATCCCCGGCGCCGAGCTCCGGGTCCTCACCTCGCGCAGCGGTGGGCCCGGCGGCCAGGGCGTGAACACCACCAACTCGCGGGTGCAGCTCCAGTGGCGGGTCCAGGGCTCCTCCGCCTTGGACGAGGCCCAGCAGGCGCGCCTGCTCCGCAACCTCGCGAGCCGCATCAGGGCTGGCGGTCTCCTCCAGGTCGCGGTCCAGAGCGAGCGCAGTCAGCATCGAAACCGCCAGCTCGCCCGGGAGCGCCTGGCGGAGCTGGTCCGCGAGGCCCTGGTGATCCGACCGAAGCGCAAGAAGCGCCGGATCTCCAGGGGGGCGAAGCAGAGGCGGCTCCAAGCCAAGCGCGCGAGGTCCGAGCGCAAGGCGTCACGCAAGCGAGTGCGCGAAGATCAGTAGAGCGACACCTCGTTGAGCCGGCGCTCGACGGCAGGGCCTCGAACGAAGCCGACCAGGGCGACTCGGGCCGTCTCGGGCATCGCCACGATGCGAGCCCCGGCGATCGGTCCGCGGAGCGCGGCGACCTCGACGACGACGGGGATGCCGCGCATCAGGGGAAGGTCCAGGGTGCACTGGAGCCGGGCGCCGGGCTTGACCTCCAGCGGCAGGCTCCAGAGGGAGAAGGACATTCCGCTCTGGGACACGTCCCGCAGGACCGCCTTGTAGAAGCGGTGACTCAGGTGGATGGACAGCGACATCCCGGACACCGCGGCGCGGCGGCGCTCCATTCTGCGCTCGACCAGGGTGAGCGAGGTCGGCGTCGCCAGCACCAGCCAGCCCATCTCGTCGATCCCGAGCAGGTCCGTCACGGCCTCGTAGCTGCCGCTGTTGCAGCCTCCCTCGAGCCGAACCGAGGCGCCGGTCCGCGGGGGTACGACCGCGCTCTCCGTGGAGAACGCCATCATCCGGTGTGCCTCAGGTGGACCGAGGCGGCCCTCCACCACCGCGCCACCCGGAAGGAAGAGGCGGGAGCTGCGCTTGTCCTCGACGATGCGGCGGAGGAAGAGGTCGATCTCGTTGGGCTGATGGATGCGGGTCATGGCGTACTCCGTGGTCTCACAGGTCAGACCCGCGAGTGGTTCTCACTGGAAATACGTTTGATCCCCTCGATTTCCTTCAGTCGGCCTCTTCGACGAGCTCGCCGCCGGTGTCGCATGTGTCGACCTCGTCGACGCGATCCTCGTAGAGGTCGTGCTGGATGCAGGCGAAGATGAGCAGCAACAGGGCCATCAGAACGCTATCGCCAGGCCCAGGAAGACCGCGGCGCCTCCAAGGAGTCCGTAGGTGGAGTAGCCCCGCCGCTTGTTCTTCGTGTAGGCCTGATCGAGGTCGTAGCGGCAGGTGGCGTCCTCCATCGCGAGGCGGGACTGACGCATGGCGATGGCGGTCCCTCCGGCCCCAGCGGCGAGCCCGAGCGCGATCCAGCCGAGGCCGTTGCCGGGCTCGTCGTACTCGTAGCCTTCGTCGGGGATCCCGGGTCCGTCCGGCCCGTGGAGCCAGAGCGCTCGGGGCTGCGGCGCGTACTGGCCCAGGACCGGGCGTTCCAGGTCGGCGCCGAGGGCCAGGCTGATGAGGACGAAGCTCACAGGATGCCGTCCAATACCACGACGTTGGCCCTGGCCTGCGCGAGGTAGTCGTAGGGCTCGCCGGACTCCAGCGGGTCGAGCTCCACGTCGCGAAGACCCACGATCTCGAGACCCGGTGTGGTCTCCCAGAGCATCACAGGGTCCTCGCGCCCCTCGGCCCAGGCTCCCAGCGCCTCGCCTTCGACGTCGAAGCTCTGGATCGACAGGTCGTAGCGCCTGGCCAGGTAGTTGAAGGCCGGATGGTTCGCCGCCATCTCCAGCTCGACCAGGTCCGCAGTGGCCACCGCGAGGGACTGGTCCAGGACCTCCAGCTCGGCGAGCAGCGCAGCGGTGTTGGCGGCGTAGGCCTCTGCGTGGGCGGGATCGACGCCGGTGAGGGCGTCCCGCACAGTGCCGGCCTGGAGGCCATAGCTCTGGGGGTCCGACCACGTGTGGGGGTCGATGCCGGCGTGGCTGTGGTCGCCCTCGACCCCGTGGCTGTGGGTCGCCCCGGCGAACTCGATGAGCTCCACGGCGGTGGCGGTCTCCACCACCTTGGCCGAGGGCAGGCTCGCGGTCGCCATCCAGGCAGAGAAGCCAGCGCCGTTGGTGACGATGAGGTCGGCGTCCGCGAGGGCGGCGACGACCTCGCCAGGAGGCTGCCAGGCGGGCGGGTCCTCTCCGGCCGGCAGGATGCAGGTCGCGCTCACGTGCTGTCCACCGATGCGCTCGACGAGGTAGTGGGCCGGCCAGTCGGTCGTGCTCACGGTCAGCGGCCCGGCGGGCTCCGGAGCGGTCGTGATCTCGGGGTCGCCGGAGCATGCGAGCAACAAGGCGATCACAGGACACTCTCCAGCAAGGTGAGGCTTCCGAAGGTGCTCAGTATCGCCACCAAAGCAGCCGCGCCCACGACCAGCAACACCTCCGCAGCGACCATCGAAGCGACGGTCCCGCGGCTGCAGCCGATGCGCTCCATGAGCCTCAGCTCGGCGCGCCGCAGCCGCAACGACAGCACCAGCACCAGCGCGAAGAAGGCCAGCGTCGAGACGGCGACCGCGGCGAAGTAGACGGTGGCTCCCTCGCGCACCCGCAGGACGATGCCGAGGATGGTGCGCACGACGGTGACCGGACGGACGGCCTGGAGCTGCTCGTCGAGGGCGTAGTCACCCAGGAGCAGGTCGTGGGCCTGCTGGTCATCGGGGAAGACCAGCACGCTCGAGATCGGCAGGTGGCCCGTGTCGCCGTGGAAGTGGAAGGAGGCGCGGTTCCTTGGCGTGACCTCCGTGATCATGAAGATGGCCGCCGTGGCCTCGAGGTTCTCTCCGGTGCCGGCGTCCCGGTTCAGGGAGTTGTCGAGGGTGACCTCCTCGTGGCCGTGGAGGTGCCCGTCCAGCACCCAGGTCGTCTTGAGATCGGCGAAGAAGGCGTGGTCGTCGGGGGTCCCGGTCGGCTCCAGGATGCCGACGACCTCGAGCAGGATCGGGTAGGCGCCGGCGATGTTGTAGAGGTTCGTGAGGTCCGAGCGCACGCTGTCGCCGACCTGGATGTTGAAGGCGGCGGCGGTCTCCCACCCGGCCACGATCTCGCCCAACAGGGCCGGCTTGCGGCCATCCCAGAGCTCCAGGTCCCGAGCGCTGAAGTAGTCCAGCGATGTGCCCACCAGCGGGGAACCGCCGATGCTGTGGCTGACATAGAGCGGCACGGCGATCCCGGCCTCGGCGCCCCGCTCGACGCTGGCGCTGGGGATGGTCTCCTTGACCTGGCCCCGGAAGTAGAGGCCCGTCATCGTGAGATCGAACTCGTTGCCCTTCTCGCCCACCAGCACCGGCGACGACTCCGCCCTGGCCATCAGGGTGTCCTCGATGAGCTGCGAGGCCTGCCACGTGAACAGGGGCAGAAACAGCGCGACGCTCGTCCCGAGCACGAGGACCACCGTGCGACCCGGCGCCGAGGCCAGGTACCGCAAGGCCAGGAAGAGGGCGTGGCGGATCACGCCCGCAGCTCCTCTACGGCCAGCCGCGAGGAGAAGCGCTCGAGCAGGCCCGGGTCGTGTGTGACGAGCAAGAGCGTGAGCCCGAAGTCTTCTGAGAGCGAGTCGAGGTGGTCCATCAAGGAGGTGGTGCACTCGGGATCCAGGCCCGCCGCCGGCTCGTCGGCGAGCAGCACAGAGGGCTCCGTCACGAGCGCCCTGGCGATGGCGACGCGCTGGCGCTCGCCCTGGGACAGCTCGCCTGGGCGACGGCGGGTCATCTGGCCGATGCCCAGCAGACCCAACAGATCCCTCGCTCTCGCGCGCGCCGCGCTGTCGAGGGACAGCGCCGGATTCAGCCGGTAGGGCAGCAGGACGTTTTCCTCCGCCGGCAGGTAGTCCACGAGCGGGAAGTCCTGGAAGACGAAGCCCATCTTCTTGATGCGCCAGGCCCGGCGCTCGACCTCGGACATGGCCGCGAGGTCGGAGCCGGCGACGCTCAGGGAGCCTGCGTCGGGACAGAGGACCCCCGCCACGAGGTTCAGGAGCGTGGACTTGCCGCAGCCGCTCGGTCCGAAGAGCGCCACGCGACCACCAGCGGCCACCTCCCAGGCGGGCAGGTGAAGCGAGAAGCGCTCCTCGCCGGGTCGCTGCGGGTACGAGAAGCGGAGCTCCCGAGCCCGGATCACTCCCCCTCCATGAGCTCGAGCAGGTCCAGGGGATCCATGAAGCCGCCCCCGCCGCTGGGGAGCTCGTCGAGCAGGAAGCCCTCGTCGTCGGTGGTCGAGAGCACGTTCTTGATGCGCTCGAGGTTGCGCATGCGCGTGGCGGTGATGCGCAGGCCGTCCGGGGTCTCTCGCAACGTGTAGACGGCGCGGTAGCGATTCACCCGGGGGTGCTTGTGGGCCTGGTGGGTCACGATGCCGCCGACGGACCAGTCCACGTCCACCCGGACCTCGCCCGGGGCGCGCTCGAGGACCTCGACCGTCTCGTAGTCCACCTTCTTCACGCGGATCGAGGTCTGCTCGCGCTCCATGTGGGCCAGGGTCGTCCAGTGCTCGACGTACTCCCTGGTCAGGGCCTCGCCGGTGAAGCTGTCGCTCAGCAGCTCGTGGATGGCCTGTCGATCGCCGGCGAGGTCATAGACCTCGTAGACCGGGGCGTGGAGTCCCTTGAACTGCTCGACGACCTCGCCGTCAGAGAGTCCGATGTCCTGCTTCGCGGCGCAGGCAAGGAATGACAGCCGGAGCATCACAGCCCGCGGAGTATCCGCCAACGAGTGTCACAGCCCCTGCAGAAAGGGCGTAGGCTGAGATCGGCAGGTGGAGAGAGCATGCTAGCGCTTCTCGCCACGATGAGTACGGCCGCCGCGACCGATCTCGGCGTCCACGAGCCGACAGGCTACGGCTGGATCGCCGGTTCCTACGATCGCTTCCCGACAGCCCGCACCTGGGAGATCTCGGCGCTCTCGACCGCCGTGGCCATGAGCGCGACCACCGTAGGTCTCACCGCCTGGCGTTTCTCCGACCCCAACCTGCCCGTCTACCCCTGGCTGGTGACGATCCCGGCGATGGGGGTGATGACCGCGAGCCTGGGCAGCTGGATCGTCAACGGCCAGCCCTTCGGCATCCAGGCGGCAGGGGCCGTGACCTGGATGATCCCCGCCACCCTCGGGGGCTTCGTGGCAGGCGCCGTCCCGGCCCTCATCCTGACCAGCGCGCTGCCGCCCGAAGAGGACATCTACGGCGTGGCCACCGGCTGCGTCATCGCCAGCGTCGCCTACAGCGCCATCATCGCCTGGGGGCCCACCCTGGCCTCCAAGTCCCGGTGGTCGGCGCGCCGGCGGTCGGCGCGGCGCTACTGATTGGTGACCCTGACGCCGTAGTGGTCCGAGTAGGCGCCCTCTGACGAGGTCCCGCAGGACTCGATCTCGACCGGGGCGTCGAGGGTCCGCTCGGCGACGAACTCCCCGCCGAGATCCCGGGTGAGCACGTGGTCGATGACGCGATCCTCGCTGTCTTCCGAGTTCAGCGGGTTGTCGGAGCAGTAGGTGCAGTCCAGCCCGGCCTCGAGGTAGGCGTTGTCGAAGCCCTTGGACAGGTCGTTGTAGTTGTTGACGTTGTCCGTCGGCCCGTTGTTGAAGTCGCCGAGCATCACGACCGGGTTGGTGGCGGTCTGGTCGACCCAGTCCCGGAGCTCCGCGACCTGCGCCTCCTGCTCCTCGTCCCATGAGCCGGCGTCGCCGGTGTACGGGATGAGATCGAAGACCGCCGTGAGGTGCGTGCAGTAGACGTCCACGTCTCCGGCGGGCCCCTCCATCACGGCGTGCAGCGCCGAGCGCCGGTTCGTGGTGCTGGAGAAGACGTGCTCCTCTGCGCCGACCAGCGGATGGGGGGACAGCAGCGCCGTGCCGAAGCTGCCGTCGTAGGCGTAGGTGGTCGACTCGACGAGGCAGGTCTCGGTGACCGCGTCGATGTCGCCGCCGACGTTCGCCATCACGCAGCTCTGGCAGCCGGTCTCGAGCCCGAGGAAGGGGAAGGCGCAGTTGTCGAAGACACAGTCGACGAGCTCGTCGGTGCAGACGTCCAAGCAGTTCTCGTCCAGGCACTCGACGAGGCTGGACAGATCGTCCTCTGTGCAGGCGGCGCCATCGCCGAGGTCCTGCTGGGCATCCGGCACGTAGGTCGAGGCCCAGCCCCCCGTGAAGAGCTCGGCGTGGTCGGAGCGCCAGACCTCCTGCAGGCAGACGAGGTCGGCCTCGACGCCGTTGACCGCGGCCGCCGTCTTGGCAGCCCGATCCTCGGCGCCGGGCACGAAGCCGACCGCGAGGCCGGCGTTGTAGGTCAGGAAGGTCTGGGGGCCGTTGCAGGCGAGCAGTGCGAAGAGCATCGCCGGTTTCTAACGACGAGCAGCAATCCGGCGATGACAAGGACCGTGCCAGCTGGTCCACGGCTCGTCGAGCAACCGGAGGGGACCTCGACCAGCTCGGGCTCGGCCACGGCGAGGGTGTCCGGAGGCCAGACACCGAGCTCGCCCGTCCGGAAGTCCGTGCGCTCCCCGTCCTGGTAGACCTCGACCGCAACGACGAAGCTGGTGGGCTCCTCCACGGCCGGTGCGGTCCACGTGGCGTAGTCGGACTCCATGGTCTCGCCCTCCGGCAGGGTGAACAACAGCTGCCCAGGCCCGTCGAGCCAGACCGACAAGGTCAGGCTCTGGCCGCTCTCGATGGTGGTCTGGGAGAGCCGGAGATCACCGACGATCGAGGTCGAGACCTCGCCGACACAGGCGTCATCGACCAACCCGTCGCAGTCGTCGTCGCCGTCACAGTCGTTGTCGAGCCAGTCCGGCGCCTCGTCGGCGCCCGGGAAGACGCTGGCGTCGGTGTCGTCACAGTCGAGCGCGCCGAAGCCGTCACCGTCATCGTCGTCCGCGGACGGCAGGGTCTTCAGGGTCAGGGGCACGGCCGCGGTCGCCACTCCCCCAGTGACATCACGGGGACCGGAGCGCAGTGGGTGTGGACCGACAGCAACTGCCGAGCGCTCGGAGACGGCTGGTTCAGGCTGGAGATGGTCTTGCCGTAGCAGCTGAACGGTCGCGCCGCTCCGCTGGCCCCGTCAGAGCAGCCCCTCCAGGTCCTTCAGTTCGACATAGACCAGGTTCGAGACCGAGCGGATGACCTTGCTGCGGTTGCGGATCCAGCTCGTGTAGCTCGAGGTGCGGGAGTCCTTTTCGATGATGCCGACGATGGCGTAGGCCCAGCTCGATCCGTCGGGCTTGTGGGCGACGAGGATGCCCATGTCGCCGCAGAGCCTGGCCGTGCTGCCGGTCTTGTTGTAGACGGCGGTGCCCACCGGGATCGCCGGGGCGCCGTCGAAGAGGCGGTCGCGGCCGGGTAGGTTCATGAGCCGCTTGAGCTCCTTGGACATCGGCAGCTCGTCCCTCCACAACGCCCGGAGGAAGCGCCCGAGGTCCCCGGCGGAGGCCAGGTTCAGGTAGGTGCGACCAGAGCTGCCGATGTACTCGACGACCTCTGTCTGCGGGAAGAGGTGGCTGTAGTGCTCCTCCAGCAGCCGGTCGACCGCTCCGGGGCCGCCAACCTCTCCGATCGCCCAGTCCGTCGAGCTGTTCGAGGACTTCTGGATCATGCGCTCGAACTTCAGCTTCTCGTCGTCGCCGTAGCTCAGCTCCTCTGCCGCCACGCGGTGGAAGTAGGCGAGCGCCACCAACGGCTTGATCATCGATGCGCACTGCCGCGGGACCTCGACGTTGATCGACGCCAGCGGCCTGTCTTCCTGCAGGTCGTAGACCAGCCAGCTGGTGTGCTCGTCGCTGGCCACGATGCCGCTACCGCGCATGGCCTTGACGTGGCCCTCGATGGAAGCAGCGAGGGCCGAGTCCGGAGCGGCCATCGCGATGAGCTCGACGAGGGACTCCGGGACCTCGAGAGCAGGCACCTCGAGAGCGGGCACCTCGAGAGCGGGCACCTCCAGCGCGGGCGTCTCCAGCGTTGGGTCCTCTGCGGGGTCGGGGACGACCACCGAGACCCGCGGCACGACAGCGGACGAGCCGCTCCAGACGATGGCGTTGTTCTTGTGGCGAATGACCGAGGCGTCCACGCCCACGCTGCGCAACAGCGAGTCGTGCTTCGAGGCCACCCGGCGGGTCGAGGTGAGGTCGCCGTAGCGCCTGTAGACCAGGGCGTAGTTGCCCTTCTGGGTCCGCTCGATGACGAGGTCCCGCGCCACCCCCGTGCCGAGCATTCGCGCCACGCGGTCGTAGTCCCGCTTCAGCGCGTCGAAGTTCGGGCCGAGGCCGTAGCTGACGTTGTAGAGCTCGGTCTCGACTCGGACCTGCAGCAGCGTCGCCTGGGCCTCGTCGGCACCCCAGGCCTCCTTGAGCACCTGGTCGTGCTGCTCCACGATGGCCGCGGCCTTGGCCTCGCCCCCCTCCACCGGAAGCACGACGTGGTAGGCGCGCTCGGATGTGAGCACTACGCCCATGCGGCGAGCGACGTCCTCGCCGAGCACCGCCTCGACCTCGGCGAGCTGGTCGAGGGCCTCGTCGAGGTCGGAGCAGGCGCAGTAGCTCACCTGCCAGGCGCTGTCCTCGGCGAAGGCGGGCCTCGCGAAGACGAGCGCAGCGGTCGCGCCCAGTCCACGCAGCAGGTCTCGACGACTCGGCCTTGACACGTCCAGACAATAGCCTCCGGTGAGTGACTACGGAGCTGATTGATAGACTCCCGGCGTGAGCTGGTTGTTCCTCCTGGCCTGCGGCGGCGACGTGCAGCAGGTCTCCGTCGGCGGCTACCACAGCTGTGTCCTCCGCGAAGACAGCAGCATCACCTGCTGGGGCATCGAGGACGACGGCAGGGAAGAGGACGAGCGGCAGGTCACGAACGCGCCCGCAGAGGGCCGCTTCGCGCTCGTGGCCAGCGGCCTGCGACACGTCTGCGTCCTTGTCGTGGGCGGCGTCCCCGCGTGCTGGGGCGACGATCTCTTCGGCCAGGCCTCGCCCCCCGATGACAGCCGCTTCGACGCCCTCGCCCTGGGGGACGAGCACACATGCGGCCTGGACGGCAGGGACATCACCTGCTGGGGGCGCGACCTCGAGGGTCAGCTCGAGGTGCCAGAGGGCTCCTACACCGCGGTCTCCGCTGGCAGCAACCACAGCTGCGCCATCGACACCGACAAGCAGCTCGTCTGCTGGGGAGAGGGCGCCGACGGCCAGACCGATGCGCCCGAAGGAGACTGGGTCGAGGTCTCCGCAGGGGGGCGCCACAGCTGCGCCATCGACACGGACGACGCCGTGAGCTGTTGGGGCAACAACGACGAGGGCCAGACGACGACCTCCTCTGGGGTCTTCCTCTCGGTGGCCGCCGGAGCCGAGCACACCTGCGTGCTCGCGAACGACGAGACAGCGCGCTGCTGGGGCTCGGACGCCCTGAAGCAGTCCACGACGATCCCCGGCGAGTACACCAGCATCGAGGCTGGACTCGGCCACACCTGCGCCCTCACCACCGACGGGCACGCCGAGTGCTGGGGCGACAACACCTGGGGCCAGACCGAGCCCCCGCCCGATGGCTGAGAGCCGCGCGACGCTGTTCCTTGCACTGCAGCTGGTGCTGCCGGCGCTGGCGGGCATCGCGATCGCGGCTGGCCTGGGCGGTGTCGATCTCGGAGCGGGCCCGGGTCAGCGGGCCGTCCTCATCGCAGCGGCGGTCGCCTTCGGCTTGTCGTGGATCGTCGCGAGGCGCGTTCACTCCCGGCTCGGAGCGGTGCTGCTCGCCCGTGCCCAGACCGACGTCGAGCGCAGGGACGATGTGACCGGCCTGGGCAACGACAAGGGGCTCATGGCCTTGTTGTCTTCTGATCTCAGGGGCATCAACACCCTGGTGGTCTTCGAGACGACCGCTGATGTGCAGGGCTTCACCGCGGCCCTGCGGGAGGCGAGCCGCCCAGAGCAGGACCACCTCTTCCACATCGACGAGGGCCTCTATGCGGCGCTGTTGACGGGCACCTCGCCGAGCGACGCAGAGGTCGTCATCGGCCGGCTCGAGGCCCCGGAGACAAAAGCGACGAGGGCGCGGATGCGCCGTGGAGAGAGCGCCGAGGCCTGGCTGCAGCGAGCCCGGTCAGAGACGCCCGATCCCGGGTAGGAAGCGCCCGGTCTTCGCGGCCCAGGCGTCGAAGGCCTCTGGGTGGAGGGAGCGCATGTGCTGCTCCTCGCGCCTGGCCTGCCACATCAGCGTGCCGAGCACGAGCGGGTAGCCGGCGACGAGCACCAGGAGGGGTGCAAGGAGGACGACCCCTGCGAGCATGACGAGGATGCCCAGGTAGATCGGCGCGCGGATGACCGAGTACAGCCCGCTGGTCACGAGCTCGGTCTCCTCGGTGTCGATGCCCACCCGCCAGCTCTGTCCCATCTGCTGCTGGGCGACGACGACGACGACGAGCCCGCAGACGCAGGCTCCGATGCCAGCGACGAGCGGGATGATCCCTGGCGCTTCGACGCCCAGGTAGGAAGCGCCGAGGGCCCCGTAGGCGCCGGCGAAGCCCATGTAGATGGCCAGCCCGACGACGAAGAGGACGTGTACGAAGAGCTCCACACCCTCGCGGTTGCGCCCGGCGGTGAGCACGAACAGACCGGTCTGCCGGTAGAGACGGAGCGCCGGCCAGGCAAAGGCAGCGGTGGCCATGGTGAACGCAGTAGCAGGCAGCGCGATGCGGGCGAGGAGCTCGAGCATGGGCACTACTACCTCGTCAAGGCGACCCGGCGCAGCGGTCCTCGCGGTTGAAGTCCCAGCAGTAGACCAGCTCGCCGCCGGGGGGGACCGGGAGGGTCACCGTCTTGGGTGGGCGGCCGTCGTAGGCCTCCATGACCACGACGTGGTCTCCGGGGGAGAGCTCGCCCTGCCATGGAGCGGGACGGCGAGCGCCATCGTCGACCTTCACCTTGCCGTTGGGGATCGTGTTCACGACCAGCCTCCCCGGGTCGGTGGAGACCGGCTCGATGACCTCCTCGATCACTACGGGCTCCACGGCGGCGACGGCTGGGGGTATCTCTACGATCTCGACGACCTCGGCGATCTCCGGGGGCTCGGGCTCGTCGAGTACGACCTCGGTGGTCTCGACCGGGAGCTCTTCGACGACGACCGTGATCGGCTCGGGGCTCTGGCTCCAGTTCCACGCCGCCACCCCGCTGACTCCGATCAGCAAGGCCAGACCTGCCAACAGGGGACCACGCGGCGCGGACTCCGGCGCAGCCGTGATCGGCACGTCCGTCGTGTGGGCCTCTGGCAGGGTGTCGCTCCCGGCCCGGGGCTGCCAGGCCTCCGCGGCCCTCGGCTGGTCGAAGCTGTGCTCCTCGTCGTCGATGGTCGTGTGCCGCCTGGCTGGCCCACATCGCCACAGCTGTGGCGTGTCCTCGGGGACGTCGGGGAGCTCGGCCGTGACGACCGCAAGCGCCTTGTCCATGGCCTCTGCGTCGGCGAAGCGGTCCCCTGGCTCGTAGCGACAGGCAGCCACGATGACCGAGCGGAGCTGCTCGGGCACACCCTCGAAGCGGAGGGCGTGGGACTCGCTGGCGAAGAGATCCGTAGGCTCGTCGTTCGTGACGAGCGCATAGAGCGTGGCGCCGATGGCGTAGATGTCCGCCCGGTGGTCCACGTGCTTGGCCGAGGCCCGCTGCTCTGGCGGCATGTAGGCATAGGTGCCCATCACGGCACCGGTCCGGGTCCTCGTGCGAGCCGAGGCGACCCGGGCGATGCCGAAGTCGGTGAGCTTCGCCGTCCCCCCCGGTGAGACGAGGATGTTCTGGGGCTTGACGTCCCTGTGCACGATGCCCCGGGCGTGGGCATAGGCGAGGCCCTGAAGGACCGCGCGGGTGACCTGGACCGCCATGCGCGGCGGCATCGGCCCGTGGTTTCCGAGCCAGCGGTGGACGCTGCCAGCCATGAGCTCCATGACGATGAAGACCGGGTCGTCGGCGTGCACGTCGTGGACCGTGACGAGGTTCGGGTGATCGAGCCCGGCCATGGTCTGGGCCTCGAGGACGAAGCGCCTCCGCAGCGGGCCGGAGGTCAACCCGGGGTCGAGCACCTTGATGGCCCGTTCGACGGACAGCCCCTCGTCGCGGGCCCGGTACACTACCGCCATGCCTCCTTCGCCGAGGACATCGAGCAGGACGTAGCGGCTGTCCGCGAGCCGACGGGGAAGGCGCTCCACGGGCGCAGGCTACCCCAGCGCTACCACGGCAGTCCCTCGGCGGCTCCGCGCAAGAGCAGCACTGCGCCCTCCTCCGCGTCGCCAGAAGCAGGAGCGCCGATGGCGAGGTCCTCGTGCCCGTCACCGTCGATGTCACCGAGGCCCTCCACGCGCGCCCCGAGCTCGCCGCTGTCGCCCCATGGGAGCTCGAGCACGCCGGAGACCGGCCCATGGACGACCCAGGCGGAGTCAGCACCACCGACCAGGAGCTCATCGACGCCGTCCCCGTCGAGGTCGGCGTGCCCCAGCGCCGTGCCGAAGCCCTCGCCACCGATGAGGGTGGCGTGACCATCGACGAACACGGAGTCGTCCCCGGGGGCGCCGACGACCACCTCGCCGAGCCCGTCGCCGTCGAGGTCCTCGATGAGCAGGGACCAGCCGAAGTCGGAGCCCTCGGAGCCCGTGAGCTCGGAGCCCGCGGTCAGGGGTCCCGATGACCATGGGCCGCTGAGCAGGTAGGCGGAGCCATAGGTGCTCCGGCCCCAGGCGCCGACGAGGAGCTCGTCCAGCCCGTCGCCGTCGACGTCCCCGCTGGCCAGCGCCGAGCCGGCGTAGGACCCGGCTCCGTAGCCATCGAGCCGCGGCACCTCAGAGGCCACGATCAGGCCGGAGAGCGAGAGATCGACGAGGTAGACGGCCCCCGGCTGCTGCTCGGCGAGCCAGGTCCGCTCGGCTCCGACGGCCAGGGTGTCGTCGTCGAGGAGGGCAAGGGCCGAGCCCAGCCGCTGGCTCTCGTGCCGGCCCGCGACGGTGAGCATCGCCGCATCCTCCACGCTCCCGCTCTCCGGCACGGCAGGGACCAGCCAGGCCTTCCCTGCCCGATCGATGGTCCCATCCCCGACATCCGCACCAGGAGCCCCGATGGCGAGCCAGCCTTCGCCTGCGGCCAACTCGGCCCCGGTCTCCTCGTTCTTTCCGAGCCCTTCCAGCGTCCAGTCCGCCTGCTCCAGGGTCGTCCCCGGGCTCACCGGCCCGCGCAGCAGGTAGACCATGCCGGCGTTGAGCGCCGCGGTCCCGTCGTGCTCGGTGGCGCTGACGAGCAGGTCGTCGAGCCCGTCGCCGTCGAGGTCCCCGGGGCCGAACAGTCCCCTCCCCGCGTGGTCCCCTCCGGCCTCGCCGTCGATGCGCTGAGCGCCCTCCAGAGCCTCGCCGAGGCAGGGCTCGGAGGACAGGCCATTGCAGTCGTTGTCGAGGCCATCACCGCAGACCTCGGGGTTGCCGGGCCAGGCCAGATCGCTGTCGTCGTTGCAGTCGCCAGCCTCCGCGATGTAGCCAGCGGGGGCCTCGCAGCTCTCGAGGGAGAGCTCGTCGCCCCCGAAGCCGTCCTCGTCCGCGTCGCGGTACCAGGTGCTGGTGTCGGCGGCCCCCCCGTCGACGGTGCCGTCGCAGTCGTCGTCGAGCTCGTTGCAGACCTCTTCGGCTCCAGGGTTGCGGGTGGCGTCCTGATCGTCGCAGTCCCCGCCGAGGCTCACGAAGCCGGCAGGAGGGGCGCAGGCGACGCGCTCGCCGAAGCCGTAGGCGTCGCCGTCGAGGTCCTGGTACCAGCTCACCGCGTCGATGGCGTCGTCCTCGTCGACGTCGCCGTCGCAGTCGTTGTCCTTTCCGTCGCAGGTCTCCGCTCGCCCTGGACGGGCCTCTCGATCGTCGTCGTCGCAGTCCCCCTCGGCTTCGGTGACGCCGTCGCGATCCCAGTCCTGGTGGGGATTGTCGACGACCTCTGGGGCCCGCAGCGGCGGTGCACAGGCCAGCCAGGTGATCACCACGGCACCACCAGGCCCCCAGGCCCGAGCTGGACCCGGTCCGTGCGGTCGGCCACGATGGCTCCACCAAGGGCGAGGGCTCCGGCGATGGCCACAGCCTCGCCACCGTAGAGCATGGCGCTGCCGCGAGCGTGGGTGGGCTTCGCGGCCTGGTAGTGCTCCCAGGTGTCAGCGCCCTGGGCAGCCCGCGCCGCCACGAGGTATCCGGCCACCGCCACGCCCCCACCACCGACCAGCGCCCCGGCTCCACCCAGCGCCACCACGCGAGGCGCACCCTCCTGGGGCAGGCGAAAGCCCTCGATCGTGGGCGGAGGGTCGAGGTCCAGGCAGCTCGCGGCGGCTCCGTCCGAGAGGGCCTCCCAGCCCTCGCCGTCCCTCATCCAGGCCTGGTCCCCAGCGACGAAGAACAGGGGCGGCTGGGCGTCGACGATCTGGTCGAGGGAGCGGCAGGCGTCCTCGTCGATCAGCCAGTCACCGCCTATGTCCTCGATGGCCTCTGGCACGACGAACACCGGGGCCGAGTCGGGGAACAGATCGACCTCGACCGTCCAGCCGGGCCCCTGCACGATGTGGGTCCCCGCGCGCAGCTCCACGCGCCGGCCGGCCGCATAGATCCGTCGACCGTCGACCGTCAGCTTCGCAGCGCGGGGCTCGGGCACGACCAGCAGGTCGACGAAGGGCCGCTCGGCAACGAGGAGACCCTCCTGCTCGAAGAGATCCTGCCCGCTTTGCGGGAACTGCGTATCCCAGACCAGCCCCGGCTGGAGCACGTGGGCTCGGGCGAAGGAGGAGCGCGCCTCCACCTCGTCGCCGAGGAAGGCAGCGGTGACGCCGAAGAGGTAGTGGACGCGAGCCGCGGTCGCCGCGTCGATCGGCTCCGCGAGGCAGAGCATGGCCGCCTCCGCCTCCTCCAGCGCCGCGCGCGCCTCCTCCCACTTCACGTAGGCGAGGTGGGCCTCCGCCGTGGAGAGCGCCGTCTCCACCTGGTAGCGGTGGGTGGTCTCGCCCTCACAGACCAGGAGCACGCCTCGGCCCTCGAGCCGGGGCTCTCCTAGGGGCACGACCTCGGCAAAGGAGCGCAGCTCGACGTCTCCGGCCCCGGCCTCCCCGAGGACCTCCGCAGCGCGCTCGGCCTCGCCCGCCCCGTGGATGGCGAGGGGGGCGGCGAGGGACAGCGACATCCAGATCACCACGTGCTCCCGTGGAAGATGTATGCCGCGCCGCTCTCCATGCCCTGCTCGGGGTGGGACTCGGCGCCGACGAGCAGATCCGGGACGCCGTCGTAGGTGAGGTCGCCGAGGGCGACGCTGGAGCCGAAGGAGTGCACGGGGTCCTCTCCCTCGATCATCGTCGAGGTCTCACGGACGAGGTCCTCTTCCAACAGCGGCGTGTGCACGAGGTAGAGGGCGTTCTGGGCATGCACCAGGAGCTCGTCGGGCCCCGCGCCGTCGAAGTCGCCCGCGCTGAGCAGCAGGCCCCCGGCGCGCTGGTTCTTGCGGTCACCCCAGAGCACCGAGTCCGCCTCCTCGAGGTCGAGCTGGGCCGTGATCGGACCGTGGAAGACATAGACGATGCCTGCCTCTTCTCCCGCCTCGTCGTTTCGGGACGCAGCGACGACGAGGTCGACCTGGCCGTCTCCGTCCACGTCCACGTCGCCGGTGATCCCCACGCCCATGCGCTGGCCGGCGGCGTCACCGAGCAGGCGAACGAGGGCGACGTCGCCGACGCGATGGGTCCCGCGAACCGTGCCCGAGATGACATAGGCCGCGCCGTTGTCGGTGTCGGCGAACTGGTACGCCCCCAGCACGATGTCGTCGAGGCCGTCGGCGTCGAGGTCCCCGGCAGGCATCATGGCGGAACCGAGTGCCGAGCTGTCGGACTCTCCGGTGAGCACGAGGGCGGACAGCTCGTCCGCGACCCCGCCCTGATCGAGCGGACCGAGGACCAGGTACGCGGCGCCTTCCTTGTCGAAGTCGTAGGTCGCCCGTGCGGCTCCGACGAGGAGGTCGTCCAGGCCGTCCCCGTCGACATCTCCGAGACCACAGACCCAGCCTCCGAGCTTGTCCTCGGCGCCTCGCCCGAGGAGGGTGACATCGGCGATGTCCTCCATGGCTCCCGAGCCCGAGGGTGGCCACGAGACGACATAGGCGGCCCCGGCCAGCTCACCGCTGTCGTCAGCGCCCAGCGCGCCAACGACCAGCTCGGACACGCCGTCGTCGTCGCTGTCCAACACCGCGAACGAGGAGCCGACGCGGTGATTCAGGCCGGCGCCGTCCCAGATCCACTCGGCGGCCTCGACATCGACGACCCCCCCGGAGGCCTTGTCGTGGATGGGGCCCTCGAGCACGTAGGCCCGACCGGACTGGGGCTCGGCGCCCTCGTGGTTCACGGCCCCCAGGATGACCTCGAGATCCCCATCGCCGTCGAGGTCCGCCAGCGCCGCGGCGTGCCCCAGACGGTCCCCGCCCTCCTCTGCGCGGAGACGCAGATCCGCATCCGCTGCGGAGACCGTGTCGGTGAAGCAGCTGTTGACCGACAGCCCGTCACAGTCGTCGTCCTGGCCGTTTCCACAGACCTCGGCGGCGTCGGGACTGGCGCTGTCCGTGCTGTCGTCGCAGTCGCCCGAGGACGTGGCGCTGAAGTCCCCGGTGGCTTCGCAAAGGCAGGCCTCGATCTGTGTGCCGTAGCCATCCCCGTCGAGGTCCTCGTAGTAGACGGAGCAGTCGGTGGCGTCCTCCTCGTCGATCTCGCCGTCGCAGTCGTCGTCGAGGGTGTTGCAGAACTCGAGCGCCCCGGGGTTGATGGCGGGGTCCGCGTCATCGCAGTCCCCGGCCAGGATCGACGCTGTCGGGGGCTGGGAGCAGGCCGGCACCGCGGTGGTGCCGAAGCCGTCGCCGTCGGTGTCCAGCCAGAAGGTCCGGGCGTCGCTGGCGTCGGGCTCGTCCGAGAGACCATCGCAGTCGTCGTCGAGGCCGTTGCAGAGCTCCTCCGCGCCGGGGTTCACCAGGGGCGCTGCGTCGTCGCAGTCCCCGTCGAGCTCGGCGAAGCCGTCGTGATCGAAGTCGTGGACGGGGTTGTCGAGGACCGGCGGCGCGAGGAGCTCCGGCGCGCAGGCCAACAGACACAGCAGGGACACCCACGGAGGATACCCGGAGCCCAGTTCTACAGCCCCAGGACCGCCTCCTCGATCTTGTAGAGCGAGTCCCAGCGCCCCTCACCGTTCTGCAGGACCACGAAGCCTCGCCCGTCGTCGAAGAGCGCGATCTCCGTGGCGACCCCGACCTCGCCGCCGTTGTGGCCCCAGATCTCCTCGCCGGCGAACTCCCAGCGGTACCAGACGAAGCCCTGGTCCTCGTCGAGTCCGGACCAGGCGATCTCGCGGAGGTCCTCGTCCCGGCCCCACGCCTCGAGGAAGACGCCGAGGTCCCGAGCGCTGCTCCTGAGCTGACCGTCCGGGTAGTCGGGGAAGCCATAGTGCCCCTCTGCCTCGTACTCGCCCTGTCGGTAGGTGTAGGGCATGGCGGGCTCGGCATCGAGGGTGGCCAGGTGCCAGCTGGTCTCGTCCATCGCGAGGGGGCCGAAGACGCGCTCTTCGCTGTAGTCCGCGAAGTCCTGCCCCACCGCGTACTCGACGCCGTAGGCGAGCAGCGTCGCCCCGGCGTTGGAGTACTCGTAGCTCTCCTCGGGGGCGTCGCCGAAGTTGCGTCGTCGCGAGTACCGCTCGCCGCCCTCGACGAAATAGCTCTCGCACCACTGGCCCAGCGGCACCTCCGAGTCGCCTTGGACGTAGTCGGCCTCGAGCACGTCCCAGTTGTCGACGATGCCAGCGACGTGGCTCCCGAGCATGCGCGGCGTGATCTCGTGGTCGACCTCGACCGGATGCTGGACCGCGAAGCCCACCGACAATGGCGCGTCGAGGGCGAGCTGGCCGTCCCGACTGGCCTCCAGCGCCGTCACGGCGATGACGGTCTTGGAGACGCTGGCGAGCAAGAAAGGCGTGGCCTCGGTGGCAGGGGTCTCCGTCTCGAGCTCGGCCCACCCGTAGCCCTGGCACCAGTCCACCTGGAAGTCCGAGAGCGTGCAGGCGGCGACGCCCGGGATGTGGGCCCGCTCCATCTCCTCGAGGACGAGGGCGTCGACCTCCGGGCGCTCAGGCCAGGTGACGTCGAGATCGTCGTCGGGCAGCTCGTTGGGTTCACGTGGGAGGGGGGCCGGGTCGGTGCAGGCAAGGCCGATCAGGAACATTGCCAGAGCGTAGACTCGCCGGCCGTGCTTCGCCCCATCACCATCGGTCTCACCCGCGCCCTGAGCCGCGTCGTCACCCCGCTGGAGCGCGACGGCCTGTGCCTGGACCCGGAGCTGCACGTCCTCTGCGCCGCCCAGGAGTGGATGCCGCGCCTCCACGACATCGATCCGGAGCTCTCCCGGGCGCGCTACCGGCGCAGCTCTCGCCTGGGAGGCCCCGCACGGGTCGAGCTCCACTCGGTCGAGGACCAGGGTCGCCTGCGGATCTACCGACCCGGCCCGGCCGCGAGCCGTGGGCTGCTCTACTTCCACGGGGGCGGCTTCGTCATCGGCTCGATCGACACCCACGACAGCATCTGTCGCCGCCTCGCCAGCGACAGCGGGCGTGTCGTGATCTCGGGGGAGTACAGGCTGGCCCCGGAGCACCCCTTCCCCGCCGCCATCGAGGACGTCGAGGCCATGTGGCGACAGTGCCAGGACCTCGGCCTTGACTCGCTCGCCGTGGGGGGCGACAGCGCCGGCGGGAACCTCGCGGCCGTACTGTCACAGCGCGTCGAGGGCATCGAGCGCCAGCTCCTCATCTACCCCGGCACGGACTTCGTCGGGCCCTACCCCAGCAAGGCGCTGTTCGCCGAGGGGCTGATGCTGACCGAGCAGCTCAAGCGCTGGTTCACCTTCACCTACGCCCAGGGAGCGGACATGAAGGACCCGCGGATGTCGGCCATCAATGGCCAGCTCGGGGGCCTCCCTCCGGCCCACGTCATCGTCGCCGGCTTCGACCCCCTGCGCGACGAGGGCATCGCCTACGCAGAGGCCATGCGCGCCGCAGGAGGCGAGGTCGAGCTGGTCCGCTTCGACAGCCTCGTCCACGGCTTCCTCAACATCGCCGGTCTGTCCCGGGCCAGCGACAGCGCGTTGACGGCGATCGCCTCGCTGATCGCGGTAGATTCAGACCATGGGTGAACTACACGACGACCCGGCGGAGTGGGCGAAGCTCGCGGCCAAGCTCTCCGCCGACCGAGCCGCCGAAGAGGCGATCACGATCGACGACGGCCCAGAGGTGGGCGACGACGACTGGCTCCGCACCTGGGACGACGAGGAGCCGACCGGCGTCTTTGGAGGCTTCGACGGCGAGCGACCAGAGGGCGCGAGCTGCGGCGAGGCCATCGATCCCATGCCGGGCACGGCGGTGGCGCACCTCATGGACGAGATCTCCGAGCAGGCCCACGCCATCGGCCCGGCCCAGCTCCACTTCTCGATCGGGCGAGGGCGGAAGAACGACCTCCAGATCTCCGTGGATGGCGAGGTCAGCCGCAACCACGCACAGATCACCCGCAACGGTGACAGCTTCTACGTAGAGGACCTCGGCTCCACCAACGGGACCCTGGTGAACGGCCGCCTCGTGGAGAGCGCGAGGCTCTTCGGCGGCGAGGAGGTCCAGATCGGCCTCACGCGGCTCCGCTTCGTGCTGATGTAGGGCTGGTGATCCGGCCGCTGAGTCCCGAGGATCTCGACGAGGTCCTCGCCATCAACCAGTCGAACCGGCCGGCGGTCGGGGACCTCGACATGCGGCGCCTGCGCGAGCTGGTCGGCTGGTCCAGTCACTTCCTCGTCGCCGGAGGACCCGAGATCACCGCCTTTCTCATTGTGCTCGGTCCGGGCGAGCCCTACGGCTCGCTGAACTACCGCTGGTTCGAGGAGCGCTTCGACGCTCATGCCTATGTCGACCGCATCGCCGTCCACAGCGATCACCAGGGGCTGGGGCTCGGCGCGCGGCTCTACCAGGAGTTGTTCCGCCTCGAACCGCTGTTGCCCACCACCTGCGAGGTCAACATCAGGCCGATGAATGCAGGATCGTTGCGCTTTCATCGACGACACGGCTTCGAGATCGTCGGCGAGCAGGACACCGAGGGCGGGGACAAGCGCGTCGCGCTCATGGCGAGATACAGCACCTGACCGAGGAGCCGAGCGTGCGCACCATCGGCAAGCAGGTCGAGGTCCCCGCGGCGATCGACGCCGTGTGGACGAGCTGGACCACCGCCGCGGGGGTCTGCGAGATGGGGCCGCCCGAGGCCTGGGTGGAGCCGCGCGTGGGGGGCGCCTACGAGTGGTACTTCATGCCCGAGGCACCCCCTGGACTGCGCGGGGCGGAGCGCTGTCGCATCCTCGCGTTGTTGCCTCCGCGGCTGTTGGTCTTCTCGTGGAACGCACCCCCCACGATCCCGCGGCTGCGCGCTGCAGGCGCACGGACCCAGGTCATCCTGGAGCTCGAGGATCGCGGCCCCAGGACTGGACTGCGCCTGACCCAGCTGATCGATGGCACCGGCGAAGACTGGGACGCCTACATCGACTACTTCGACGCGGCGTGGGGCCGGGTGCTCGACAACCTCCTCTCGAACCACGGGTGAGCCCATGTGGGACTTCTTCCGCCGACTGCTGCTCGGCACCGTCGTCGAGGTGTTGCTGGAGCACGGCGTCGCCGTGGACTTCTCCAGCATCTCCATCGACTTCCACGACGACAGCGCCTTCCGCGTTCCGCGCTTGAACAACTACATGCGCTTCCACGGCCAGCTCACGGCGACGGTGATCGGCGAGCTCGACGACCGCGCCCGCCGCGGCATCGAGTCCAGCCTCCGACGGACCTGGCCAGAGCTCCTGAAGGTCGTCGACATCCCCATCGGCGACCGGTTGACAGAGGACCGAAACCAGGTCCGGGTCGAGCTCGTCGGCCAGCGCATGACCGTTTCCTTCGACCTCGAAGCGGACTGAGTGCTCGCGCTCCTCGGCCTCGCTGGCGCTACCACCCTGGCGGTCCTGCCCCTGGAGAAGGGCTCCGCCGGCGAGCGCTACGAGGGTCTCGGCGCGCCCCTGGCCGGCATGATCGTCGCCGACCTGTCCGAGGTCGAGGGCCTGACCCTCGTCGAGCGGACCCGGCTCGACGCCGTGCTCGCAGAGATCGAGCTGGGTACCGAGGGCTACCTGGATCCTGCTACCGCCCAGATGGCGGGCTCCGGTCTGGGCGCCGACCTGGTGGTCGTGGGCACCTACTCCATCATCGAGGGTCGCTTCCTGCTCGAGGCACGCGTCGTCTCGGTCGAGACCGGCGACATCCTCGAAGCAGCGGCAGCAGACGGCACGCCGGCGGACTTCGTCGCGGTGGAAAAGGAGCTCGTCGAGGCCCTCCTGGACGACCTCGAGCTGGAGTTGAGCGGAGCGGCCAGGCGCAAGGTCATCGTCCAGACACCGACGGAGTCCTTCGAGGCCTTCGCGGCCTTCGGCCAGGGCACGCACGAACAGTCTCTCGGCGACTCGACGGCCGCCGAGTACAGCTGGTCCCCGGCCGTGATGCTGGACCCTGGCTACCAGGCGCCCCGCGACGCCCTCGCCGAGCTGAAGGCCGGGCTCGAGGAGCGCACGGCGAGCCGCGCTGCGGCGGCGTACACCGCCTGGGAACAGGTCAGGATCGACGTCCTCGACGCCGTTGGGTCCACGGTAGAAGATCCGAACGACAACAAGCAGTTGGCGGCGTTTGCGATGCGCCTGGACGCCCTTGGCGACCTTGGACGGGACTGCCAGCGCTACGACGAGATGTAGGCTCACGCCCGCAAGCACGGCTTCCCGAAGCACCACGACAGCTACCCCGAGCTCCTGGAAGAGGCGTATGGGCTGTGGATCGAGCACGGACTGGTCGCCGCGCACGACAACCAGGGCGAGCACGAGGTCCAGCGAAGCGCCGTGAACCTCTTCCGCGACGAGGAGCACTACCTCTTCGAGCTCACCGGCTACGCGGTCGACTGGCGAATCGAAAAGAGCGATGGGCTCTTCGGTGCCATCGAGCGTTGCTTCCCACTGAGCAACGTCCCAGGAAGGCGAGAGAGGTGCGCGTCCTCGTCGAGGTCAGCGGAGCAGGGGAGACCCCCCTTCGCCCGGACTCTCCGGAGACCCTCGGTGATCTCGCGCTGCTCCACGAGGCCAGGGTCTACGCTTCGGCGGGGCGCATCGAAGAGGCCATGGCGACGTCCTCTATCGGAGGGCTCATCACCGTCGACCAGTCCAAGTGGGTCGACGACCACATCCAGGCGATCGTCGTCGCCGCAGAGAGCTACGAGCGGAACAGGGCGGCACACCTCGGGCTGACCCCAGAGGTCCTGTGGGGAGTCACACGAGCATACGCCGAACTCGAAGGGGGCATCGTACGAACCGACACAGACTGGTGCAGGGAGCTGCATCGCACCAAGGCCGAGATGGCCAGCTTCCGAGTCCAACAGCTCGCGGAAGGCCAGGAGGACCCCGACTGGATCACCCGGCAGCTCTGGAGCGTGGTCGCCTCACCTCGCGACCTCGGCTGCCTGGTCGGCGTCCCGGGCCGCTTCGCATCAGCGGAAGAGGTCTACGCCCACATCCACTCGGCCCCCGAGCGCGTGGTCAGGGGCAAGGAAGAGGACTGTGCGAAGGCCTTCCTAGTGATGAAGGAACACTACGATCCCGTACAGATCGTGTCCGAGTCTCCCCCGGGTCAGATGAACGCAACGCAAGCCACGATCGCCCTGGATGCCTACTACAGCATCCTCGTACTGCCGCTCTGTGTGACCGACTGACCTACTCGCAGACCGACTGACCCCAGACCGCCGCGTCGTTCCACTCGTTACAGTCCGAGACCAGCCCGAGCTCCTCGTCCCCGCCGTCGATCTTGGCGACGAGCGCGTAGATCTCGAGACCGGTGATGTCGACGCGGAACTCGATGGCGTCGTTGGAGCGCCCTGCGCGGACACCATCCTCTACGGTCTGTTCCTCGAGCAGGACGTGGCCGTCTCCCGTCACGGCGTACACACCGACTGGGAAGGGGTCGACGACATCAGCGACGCCCTGGTTCATGACCTGGACCCAGACGACGACCTCGCCCTCGTCGCAGTGGACCTCGCAGACATCGATGGTGCCGGTGAGATCCGGAAGCTCACCCTGCAGTCCGGCGAGCACGTCTCCGGAGCGGAAGGTGTTGTAGCGCAGCCAGTTCGGCTCGACCGAGGCGGGGATGGAGGCGTCGTCGTCGACGTTCGTGACGCTGTAGCCGTGCTGGTTCCAGACCTCTCGCGCGCTCTGCCAGCTGTCGTTGGCGTCACCGATGACACGAACGCCGCGCTCGGTGCCGGTGTAGGAGCTGGAGGTGTAGATGATCTCGGCGTGGCCGTCGGCGTCGACGTCGGCGATGGCCGGGTACTCGCTGCAGGTGGCGCTGGAGTGCCGCGTCTCCTTCAGCTTCACCTCGCCGTTGAGGCCGTTGTAGACCCAGACGTCGTTCTCGTCGGCGTAGATGACCTCTGCGATCCCGTCGCCCTCGAAGTCGAAGACCGCCGAGCCCGTGAAGCCCGAGCTGTAGTCCTGGGTGGTGTTGCCCCACATCGTGGCGCCGTCGGTGTCGACGACCATGTAGACGCCGTTTCCGGCGACACCGATCTCGGGCTCGCCGTCGCCGTCGAAGTCCGCGACGGTGGGCGGCCCGATCGTGTAGCCGGTGAGTTCGGAGCGCTGCCAGATGACGCTGCCGTCGTCGTCCTGCAGGCGCAGGCTGCCCTCTCGCGTCACGACGATCTCGCCGTAGTCGTCGTCGTCGAAGTTCCCCACGGCGACGAAGCCATCGCTCTGGCCGTTGGTCCAGATCGTGTTGCCGTCTGCGTCATAGAGGGCGTTGCCGACGACGACCTCGAGGTCACCGTCGAGGTCGATGTCCGCGGCCACACCCATGGGCGCAGCCCAGGGATGCCCGGCGCCAGCGCCCTGGCCACCGATCCCCCGGGTGGAGCCGTCCGCTCCGTTGAGGATGAGGTTGCCGATGACGACCTCGGCGAGCCCGTCCCCGTCGAGGTCGTGGATGCCGACCGCGCCGCACTGGGGGGTGTTGCCAGCCGGGGTGGCAGAGGTCTGCCACATCAGGGTGCCGTCGCCGCGGTACGCGCTGGTCCCGTAGGAGCCGCTGCCGACGACCTCGGCGAGCCCGTCGCCGTCGAGATCCCCGATCGCCGCGGTCATGGGCTCGCTGCCGAAGCTACCCCCGGACCACTCGATCTCACCCGTGACGCCGTCGAGGGCGTAGAGCACACCGACCGTGTTGGCGACGACGACCTCTGGGTTGTCGTCCCCATCGAGGTGGCCGACGACCGGGGTCGTGTAGGTGTCGCCCGGGCCCTCGTTCGCCCACTCCAGCACCGGCGTCCACCCGCCGACGACCGGCTCGATGATGCACTCCTCGAGCATGTCGACCTCGCCCGCCTCGGCCGCGAGGTTGTCGCAGATGTCGTCGTAGCCCGAGTCGAAGGGATCCCCGACGTCCTGGTTCGAGTTGAGCTGGTAGTCGGAGCAGGACAGGGCGAAGAGCAACATGCCGTCAACCTATCGCGCGAAGAGGAGGGTGGGTGGACTACCTCAAGACGTCCTCGGCGACATCCGGCCGATCCGTGATGACTCCGCCCACTCCCCACTCGGCGAGTTCCGCCATGCGCGCGGGGTCGTCGACGGTCCACACGAAGATGCGGTAGCCCTTGTTGTTCATCTTGCGGACGTAGCGGGGAGACAGGAAAGCGTCCTCGACGGCGAGCACGTCGGGCTGGGCCTTCTTGTTCAAGAGGAGCCGCTTGAGGATGAGCTTGGAGACCGGTGACAGATCGGCTCCGTCGAAGGTCCCGTAGATCTGGCCGCGCCGGATCTCCGGATTGGCGAGGCGCAAGGCCTCCAGCACATAGGGATCGAAGCTGGTGACGAGCACTCGATCCTCCAGTCCGTGCTGTTCGACGAGCTTCGCCACCGCGCCAGCGAGCTCGGCCCGGGTGGACTTGTCACGCGGGGACTTGATCTCGATGTCGATGACCACGTCCTCGCCGTAGTGAGCCAGAGCGTCCCCGAGCCGAGGGATGGGCTCGCCAGCGAAGTCTGCCGAGAACGACGAGCCCGCGTCCAGCCCCTCGATCGCGCTCCACTGGAGCTCGTCGACGAAGCCCGAACCGTCCGTCGTCCGCTCGAGGTCGTCGTCGTGCATGACGACGAGCTCGCCGTCGGCCGAGAGCATCACGTCCAGCTCGAAGCCGAAGCCGCGAGAGGCGGGGACCTCGAAGGCGGCCAGGGTGTTCTCCGGGGCCATGTCACGGGCGCCGCGGTGGCCGATGATGGCGACCTCGCCGACGGGATAGAGGTGGTCGACAGGACGGGGGTGGTGCCAGCAGGCCAACAACAGGGGAAGCATCCCCTCGCCCTAACTCCCTGCGCCACGCCGGGAAGTTCCGATTATTCCTATTATTCTGGGCCTCGGAAGTGTGGAAGAGCGGTCTCCTGGACGGCCGGGAGAACACCATGGTCACCATCCTTCTCGCCATCATTGGTTGCGGACACGGCCCCGACGACCCGACCACCGACAGCGGTCTGCCCGGCGACGACAGCGATGGGGGTACCGACAGCACCGCGGCCCCCGATGCATGCGAGGATCCTGGCGCCTGGTCCACCAGCATCCACGGCACGGTCACCGTCGAGCTCTGGATCGAGGCGGACGGCGAGCGAGAGGAGACGAGCTTCGAGGACTCCTTCGACGGAGACTTCCCCTTCGGCGGGATCTGGGTCTCCGCCTACACCGAGGACGACGACGGCGACCTCGTGTACCTCGACGAGACGGTCATCAAGTACCCGAGCACCGCCGGCGACTCCTACAGCCTGAGCATGCCCGCAGAGGCCCGCGGCGAGATCCGCGTCTTCGCGATCCTGGACGAAGCCAACGACCGGGTCATCGGCCCCGACGAGCCGACCGGGAACTACCCCGACGCGCTCGAGCTGCACCCGGAGGTCTCCGGCCACGAGGACGTCGACATCTCGATCGTCACCGAAGGCGTAGACCCCAACGACGACGGCGGAAGCAAGGGCAGCGGTGGTAGCTGCGGCGGAAGCGGCGGAAGTGGCGGGGGTGGCGGAAGCGGCGGCGGCGGCGGCGGCAGCGGAAGCGGGGGTGGCGGCGGTCTCGGGGGCGGCGGCGGCTTCGACGGCGACAACTGGCTCTTCGACCCCTCGGACAGCTGGGGCGCGTACATCACAGAGGTCGACGTCGACGGGAACCCGATCACCATCGAGGACGAGGACCTCCCCGACCACGACATCCAGATTCCACTGAATGACGGCGAGAGCCCGTTTGCGGTCGTGCCCTTCGTCACGGTCTCCGGAACCGTCGAGACCGTCGACGGCGGCATCTTCGACGACCTGGTCGACGAGGGCGCGAGCGTGCACGTCGCCGCGCTGAAGTACCGCCCCTCAGAGGACATCGCGCTGTCGCAGATCGAAGCGGATTCCTACGACATGCAGTCCTTCGAGTGGGACGAGCTGGCAGGCAACTCCAGCGTGCCCTTCAGGCTCTCGGCTCCGGCGAACAGCATCGTCTACCTGTGGGCCTACGCCGACAACGACGACGACGGGTCGGTCAACGGGCCCTACGATCCGGTCGCAAGCGGCGGAGAGAACGACGCCGGCAAGCTCCCGACCGGCGAGAACAACAGCGTCGGCAACGAGCTCCTCCTGGGACTCGCGGGCGGCTGAGCGACGCAGCAAGGACGCCCCAGCAAACACGACCCGCCACCCGAGTGAGCAATGAGCAGGAGCACGCGACCTCCGCCTGGTTGATAATACGGAGTGGATGGAGGTCCCCATGATCGCCCTGCTCGCACTGCTCGGTTGCCGGAACAAGGACTACGAGCGCATCGAGTCCGGACTACTCGAGGAGACCGCCGAGACCGGTCTCCAGGACGCAGACGCCGACGGCTACACCGCGGACGTCGACTGCGACGACCTGGACGCGACCGTCCACCCAGACGCGAACGAGGTCTGCAACGGCAAGGACGACGACTGCGACGAGGAGATCGACGAGGCCGTGACCGGCCTCTGGTACGACGACGCCGACGGGGACACCTATGGCTCACCCGCCACCGAAGCAGAGGCCTGCGAGGGCGAGGGAGGACAGGTCGCCGACAACACCGACTGCGACGACGACGACCCGGACGTGTACCCGGGCGCGCTCGAGATCTGCGACGGGATCGACAACGACTGCGACGAGGACATCGACGAGGACGTGCTGCTCTGGATCTACGCCGACGCCGACGAGGACGGCTACGGCGACCCGACGACCGGAGTCGAGTCCTGCGAGACGCCGGACGGCTGGAGCCCGGACGGCACGGACTGTGACGACACCAGTGACGACGTGAACCCCGGCGCAGAAGAGGCCTGCGACGAAGCCGACAACGACTGTGATGGCGAGGTCGACGAGGACGTGCTCCTGACCTTCTACGCGGACGTCGACGCCGACGGCTACGGGGATCGCACGAGCACGGTCGAGGCATGCTCGGTCCCCACCGGCTTCTCAGAAGACCACACAGACTGCGACGACACCAACAGCGACGTGAACCCCGGAGAGGACGAGATCTGCAACTCCATCGACGACGACTGCGACGGCGACACGGACGAGAGCTCGGCCATCGACGCGACCACCTGGTACGCCGACAGCGACACCGACAGCTATGGCGACGCCACGACCTCCAGGGTCGCCTGCACGCAGCCCTCCGGCTTCGTCGAGGACGACACGGACTGCGACGACACCAGCGCCGATGTGAACCCCACAGAGAGCGAGGTCTGCAACTCCATCGACGACGACTGCGACGGCGACACCGACGAGGACGCCACGGACGCGGACACCTGGTACGAAGACGGCGACGAGGACAGCTACGGCGACGCGACCTCATCCATCACGGACTGCAGCCAACCCTCCGGCTATGTCTCTGACGACACAGACTGTGACGACGAGGACGACGACGTCCACCCCGGGGCCGACGAATACTGCAACAGCGAGGACGACGACTGCGACGGCGACACCGACGAGGACGACGCCCTCGACGCGGACACCTGGTACGCGGACAGCGACTCCGACAGCTATGGGGACGCCACCTCCACGACCGAGTCCTGCGACCAGCCCAGCGGCTACGTCGACGACGACGACGACTGTGACGACACGGACGCAGACATCAACCCAGACGCAGAGGACGTCTGTGACGGGGTCGACAACGACTGTGACGGGACGACCGATCCCGACGGCGTGGACTCCGACGGTGACGGCACATACAACTGCATCGACAGCTCTGTGTGGGATTATGACTTCAGCACGGGGTCGCTCGCAGACTGGAGCATCATCGACCTGGGCGGGAGCAACACGCCGAACTGGGGCATCAGCGGTTCGTATGTGTACGAGGCGAGCAACGCCGCCTCCACCCTCCTGCTCGGTCCGGATCTCGGCGAACTGGAGACCTGGACCTTCACCGCGAACGCCTACATGGGCGGCGCCGCCACCGACTACCTCGGCCTGGTCTTCGACTACCAGGACTCCAGCAACTACTGGATCGCCCGGGTGAACGACCCGACCGGGTACTACTCGCGCTTCAGCCCCACCGGGCGCGTCGAGCTCTACCAGTGCGCCTCGGGTTCGTGCAGCGTGGTGGCCTCTGACGACACTATCGACTTCACGATCAGCTACTCACAGGTCGTGGTGATGGCCGTCAGCGTGGACGGCGCGGACATCACCGTGTCCTGGGACGGGACCGACGTGCTGACGCACACGGCCTCTTCGAGTCCGGTGGGGGCTGGGACCATCGGGTTCTTCGCGTACGACAACGACAGCGGCAGCTACTACGGGGATCCCACGGTCACGAACCCCTGAACGGCTACTCCGCCCGGAGCACCATGAACTGCTCCCACTCCAGCACGACGCCAGCGGGAGGCAGGGGCCAGGCGACGGCCTCGGACATCTCGCAGATGGTGCCGGTGGCCTCTCCGTCGACCTCGACGACGCCGGACAACGGCACGATCGACGCGGTTGCGCCGGAGGCGAGGGCCACAGGAGGCACGAGACCACAGGGACCGGGAGGACCGGAGCCGCCGAGGCTGGCGTTGACGCGCACGCTGTGGAGCCCCTCCAGGTCGATAGTGTCGAGGTAGGGAGACAGGGCCCCGAGCATCGACTGCACCCCTGCGCCGAGGCCGCTGGCGGTGCTCGGATCGAGGTTCTGACCCCGCAGCATCGGGTAGGCCGCCCAGGCTCGCATGGCGCCAGAACTCTGGGCTGGCACCTGCATGCCCACGCTCGCAAGTGCCGGAGCGGTCGGATCCTCGGCGACGGCGTCGAGGACCGCGAGGCCGTAGCCCACCATCCAACGCTCCACCGCCTGGTCCAACACCGCGGACCGGGCCTTGTCCAGGTCAACGTCCTGGGCCGCCACGGAGACATCGACGGTCATCAGCGGGGCCCCGTCCACGGCCAGCGCGATGGCCAGCACGAGCTGCACCTCGCCAGGGATCTGCTGAGCGCTTGCGCCCATGCCGATGGTCCTGGGCTCCAAGGTGACGAAGCCCTCTACCGAGGCGACGGTCTCGAGCTTCACCTCGCCCAGGGTGGCGACGCTGCCGGCCGCAACGCAGTCCATCCGGGCCTCTGCGGCAGCCTCGCAGATCACGGCTGCCGCCGCCTCCGAGGCCTCGCCGTCGGTGATGGGGGGGACCTCGACGCCCGGGGGCTCGCTGGAACAGGCGAGCAGGACCAGCAGCATGGGGCTCCTCCGGGGCTGGGAGCCCAGGTAGCGCGTCTCGGACCCCGAGTCCCGGATGATAGGAGGTGTCGAGGAGGCGCCATGTTCTTGTTCGTGATGGCCTGTTCGACCCCGCCAGAGGACCTGGAGTGGGATGCGGTCGGCGAGACCCACCCGCTGGCCGGTGAAGCGAGCCCCGAGTTCAGCCTGGAGGACGTCAACCCGACCTCGGCCAGCTTCGGCGAGTTCCTGGGACCCGCGACCCAGGCGGGCCAGGTGAGCGCCTGGTACTTCGGTCACTCGACCTGAAGCTACTGCAGCTCCCAGTTCGGGAAGCTCGACGAGATGCAGCAGGACGTGCCAGGTGACGTCGTGATCATCGGCGTGAACGAAGCCGGCTTCGACAGCGGCAACGAGGGCTTCTGCGACGGCAGGGATCTGCCCTGGCTGCAGGACATCGACGGCGACAGCGGCATCGCTGACGTGTGGACCCAGTGGGACGTGACCTACCGAGACGTCGTCCTGGTCGACAGGGAGGGCCGCTTCCACTCGGTCTTCAACCTGACCGACAACAACCTGGGCGAGGACGCGAACTACTGGGGCCTCGTGACGGCTCTGCAGGACCTCGCCGGACAGTAGCGGCGAGCCCAGAGGATGAGTGCATGCGTCAACACACCGCCAACCTGGCTGTTGCCACCTCTGGCCCGCGAGAGCTCGTGGACATCACCCAACTCGTGCGCGCCGTGGTCCGGGCCTCGGGGATCTCGGAGGGGATCTGCGCGCTCTACGCCCACGGGGCCACCGCAGCGCTGATGATCCAGGAGAACGACGACCCCAACATCGCGCTGGACGTGCTCGACTGCCTCCAGGGTCTCGTCCCACAAGGGCGCTGGCGTCACGACCGCGTCGACGACAACGGTCACGCCCACATCCAGGCGGGCATCGTCGGCCCGAGCGAGGTCATCCCGGTGAGGGGTGGGAGGCTGGATTTGTCGACATGGCAGAACGTCTTCCTCTGCGACTTCGATGGGCCGCGGAGGAGACGAACGGTGGTCGTGACGATCCAGGGGGAGTGACTAGTTCTCCCCGGCGCGAGTTCCGACGCAGTCGGGGCTGCGACGGGGTGAACGACGGCACGCGCAGCGGGCCGCCGGGGGGAGGGCCGTAGGCCCGGGGGGCAGGGCCCCCCTGGAGGGAAACGAGTGCCCCAGCGCCGCCCCGCGGCGCGCGCCGAAGGCGACGGTGGAAGACGCGTCGCGACTTCTGCCGAGGGGCACTAGTCCTCTGGGGTCTCCATGCTGTCGCGTGCCCGGTCGTACTGCTTGCGCACGATGTCCGAGGCCACCTCGCGCGCGCCGAGGCCGAAGGCCAGGGCTGTGGCGAGGCAGAGGCTGCCGAAGAGCAGCGCGAAGGTCATGAGCACGAAGTCCTCTGCGACGTCGAGGTGGCGGACCGCGGCTGTCGCGGCCAGCACCAACACGCCGTAGTAGGCGACGGTGCTCAGACCCTTCTGCATGTCGGGATCGGCGTCATTGCGGGATGCGATCAAGGCTCGGACGGCGTTGGCGACCGCGAAGCCGATGCAGAGGATGAACGCGGAGACAGCGACGTTCTTGATGCCGTAGGACATCAGGTCGTTGAGGTAGGCAGCCCAGGTGTCGAGGGCCAGGTTCTCGAGGACCTGTGCCGTGGCCATCAGGATGATGCCGATCTGGACGAAGACACCGACGACCTTGCTGGGGGTCTCGAACTCCTCCTTGTCCGAGAGCTTGCCGAAGCCGATGCCCGCCATGAGCTTGTCGAAGCCGGCAGTGGTCAGGACGTTGGTGGCGACGCCCCGCAGGACCCGTCCGGCCAGCACGCCGACCGCCAGCATCAGCGCAGAGACCGCGAGCTCGGGGAGCAGGATCCAGAAGCGGCCCATCATGTCGGTCAAAGGACCGGCGAGGGTCTCCAGGCCGATCTCGTTCAGGGCCGCGATGAGCGCCTGGAGCATGATGAAGAGGTTGACGAGCAGGCCCATCACGCCGCTGGCCTTGCGCTGACCGAAGAGCGCGTCCATGCGGATCCGGGCGATGAGCTTGTCGAAGCCGGCGGTCTTCAGGACGTTCATCACCACCGCGCGGGCGATGCGACCAAGGACGTATCCACCGACGAGGATGACGATGGAGACACCGAGGTGCGGCAAGAAGCCGACGACGGTCTCGATGGCTCCGCGCATGGACTCGGCGATGGGACCGATGTTCAGCGCGTCGGCGGCGGAGGCCAGACCGATCAGCATCACCAGCCAGAAGACGGTCCGACCGGCGTTCTGGCTGAAGGCGAGCTCCGGCTGGTCCTCGGCGTCCTCTGGGGCGTCGTCCTCTGCGTGGGAGAGCTCGGCGAAGCGCTTGTCGACGCCGGCCTTGTCGAGGACGGTGCGCACGATGGTCTCGAGCACCTTTCCGGCGACGACGCTCACCGCCAGGATGAGGGCGGCCTTGCCGACATAGGGCAGGGCTCCCGTGACGGACTCCAGGAAGTTCTGGATGGGTGCGGCGGCCTGCGAGAAGCCTGCTTTCTCCAGGGCGATCACGGAGACGAAGAGGCCCAGGGTCCAGAAGACCGCCTGGCTGATCCAGCGCTCTAGCTTGTTGGGCTCGCCACCCTCCAACAGGGGTCCCAGGCCGAGCTTCTCGGCGATCCAGTCGTCGATCTCGGTCTTGGTGAGGCCCTTGAAGACCAGGTAGGACAGCACCTTCGCCGCCAGCCAACCCAGTAGGAAGTAGCCCAGGCCGAAGGCGAGCGGCTTGACGGCCTCCCACAGCTGGGACCATGCACCCGCGCGCAGGGACTCCCACATGGTCGGGCCAGCCTCTTCGGCGAGCTCGGCGCCAGCTTCGTCGGAGGTCTCGACGGCGGGAGGCGCAGAGGTCTCCGCGACCGGCGGAGCGTCGGCTTCGGCGGGGGCGTCGGCCTCGGGGGGGGCGTCGGCGGGAGCGTCAGCCTCGACCGGAGCGTCGGCCTCGGCGGGGGCGTCGGCCTCGGGAGCGTCGGCCTCGGGAGCGTCGGCCTCGGGAGCGTCGGCTTCGGCGGGGGCTTCGGTCCCGGGCGGGGGCGACGGCGCGAGGGCCGGCGGCTCCTGCGCGAGCGCAGGACAGAGAACGAGAACCGACATCAACAAGAGCTGGATCATGGGGACCTCCGCGGGTCGGCGACCCTACCGCAAGCGTGGGCCGCTGTGGTGCTGGCCCAGCGATCAGGGCCGTCGAGCGAGCAGATCTCCCACCATCTCGGCGACATCCATGAGGTTCTCGAGCTCGAAGACCTCTTCCATCGGCAAGCTCAGTGAGAGCTCCTTCTCGACCAGGGCCGTGAACTCGACGGCGACGAGGGAGTCGTTGTCGTCCAGCGGCGCCTCGGGATCCACCTCGTCCTCTTCGGTGACGGTGGCCAGGCAGCAGCAGAGGTAGTCGACCATGGCGTCGAAGCGCTGCTCTGGATCGCTGGCGCCAAGGACCTCGTCACGCAACTCGAAGCGCTCCTGGGCCCGCTCGTCGCCGCCCTGTTCGAGCTCGAGCAGCTCGAGCATCAGGGGGGGGATGGGACCCAGGGACAGCCCGCGGGCCATCTTGGCGCGGTCGATGGGCAGGACCGCGGCGCGGGCTGTCTCGGACTGCATGAGCACACCCAGGGTCTGGAGCGCCTGCTCCGCAGACAGCGGAGAGATGCCCACCCGCGACCACCGGCTGGTGCCCTCTGTCTGCGCCGCCATGCCGACGGCGGCCCAGGGACCCCAGGCGACGCTCAGGGCCGGCAGACCCTGGCTCCTGCGCCAGGCGGCAAGGCCATCCAGCCAGGCATTGGCCGCCGCGTAGCTCGCCTGTCCTGCGGAGCCCAACAGCGCGGAGGCCGAGCTGAAGAGCACGAAGTGATCGAGGTCGCCGGTGAGCTGGTGGAGGTTCCAGGCTCCGTCTCGCTTCACCCCCATGACGCGCTCGACCCTGGCTGGGCCCTGCTCGTCGATGAGGGCGTCGTCGAGCACACCCGCGCAGTGGAAGACCCCCGCGAGCTTCGCCGGGATGACCCGCTCGAGCGCGGCGCGGTCGGTGACGTCGACCTGGGCCGTGTCCACCCTGGCGCCCGAGGACACCATGGCGGCGATGGCGCGCCTGGCCTCGTCCGAGGGCGCGCTGCGACCGATCAGCAGGAGCTCGCGAGCCCCCTGCTCGACCAGCCAGGAGGCGAGCTCCAGGCCGAGAGCCCCGAGGCCACCGGTGACGAGGTAGCTGCGGTCGGCCCGGATGGGGGCCTCGCGGAAGGGCTCCGGCCAACCCACCACGACCTTTCCGACATGCCGAGCCCGGGCCATGTGGCGGAAGGCGGTGACGGTCTCTTCCAGCTGGAAGCTGCGCAGCGGCAGGGCCCGGAAGCCACCCGCGGCGAAGCGGTCCATCGCCTCGACCAGGAGCTGGTGGATGAGCTCGGGCTCCCGCTGGCTCATCGTGACGAGATCGAAGTGGAAGTAGGACAAGGGCTTGCCGAGGCCGGCGACGCGGGTCTCGTCGAGGACGTCGGCCTTGCCGATCTCCACGAAGCGGCCACCTGGCGCGGTCAAGGCGAGGCACTCGCGGACGTGCTCGGCGCCGAGGGAGTTCAGCACGACGTCGAGCCCGCCGGTCAGGTCCCGGATCCGGGCGACGTAGTCCAGGCTGCGGGAGTCGAAGACGTGCTGGATGCCCAGCTCGCGCAGGACCCGTCGCTTTGACTCGCTGCCGGCGGTCGCGAAGATCTCCGCGCCCGCTGCCTGGGCGATCTGGACTGCGGCCATGCCCACTCCGCCAGAAGCGGCGTGGATGAGCACGCGGTCGTCAGCGCTCAGCTTCGCGAGGTGCTCGAGGCCGTAGGCGGCGGTGGCGTAGGCGACCGGGAGGGTGGCAGCGGCCTCGAAGCCCAGGCTCTCTGGGAGCTTCGCGACGAAGCGGGCGTCCGAGACGGCGTGGGTGCGGAAGCAGCCGGTGTTCGCCAACAAGGTCACGACGCGGTCACCGACGGAGAGCCCGCTCACCCCCGAGCCGAGGCTGGAGATCACCCCCGAGCACTCGCCGCCGAGCGGTCCGGGGTCTCCGGGGTAGGCGCCCAGGGCTCCGAGCACGTCGCGGAAGTTCAGGCCGGTGGCCCGCACGGAGATCTCGACCTCGCCAGGGCCCGGCTGGCTGCGCCTGGCCGGATGGCTGAGAACACTCTCGAGGCTTCCGGGCTGCCCGACGGTCCAGTGGCTGCAGGCGGCCTCGCCGCCTTCGCTCCGCTCCAGGAGGCGGGCGACCGAGCGGCCAGAGAGCCGCAACGCGACCTGGTCGGCGTCGACGTTGGCCTCGAGCTCGTCCGCGAGGGCCGCGACGGCGGACTTCGGCAAGGCGGGATCGAGGTCGACGTGGGTGCAGCGCAGCCCCGGGCGCTCCATCGCGATGACGCGCTGGAGGCCGAGCAACGCCACCTGGGACAGCTCGGGGACCTCGGCGGGGAGGCCGACGGCGCCGCGGGTCAGCACCACCAGGCGCGAGCCCTTGTCCGGGAGCGCGCGCACGGTGTCGAGGAGCTCGTCGACCCCCTCTGTCGCGCCGAGGGAGAGGCCTCGGAGATCGACCACGATCTCAGCGCTCGGGGCCCGGCGGTCCGGACCGACGAGGTCGACGGAGTGGCCGCGAGACTCGAGGGTGGCCGCGAGGGCCGCTCCGGTGCCGGCGCCGTCGTCCAGCAGGGCCCAGGAGGAGGGGCTCGCGCCGCGCTCCTCGTCCTCGAGGGCGAAGTGGAGCCAGCGCTGCTCGTAGACGTCGTCCGGCGCCGGGGGCTTTCCGCCGAGCACCGTGCGAGGAATGCGGGCGACCCGCAGGCCCTCGATGCAGGCATGGACTCCGCCCTCTGCATCGCGGAGCCAGATGTCCGCCACCTGGGGCTCGCGCAGCCGAGCGTGCGCCCAGAGCTCCCCCTCGCCCGAGCCGAGCCAGCTGAAGCGCTCGACGCCGACCGGCACGAAGATCGAGCTGCCGTCGAGCACCTCGGCCACCTGCTCCTCTGGCAGGCAGCGGGTCAGCAGCTGGAAGCAGCTGTCGATCAGCCCAGGATGCAGCGGGGCATCACGAAGGCCTATGTCCTGGGCCGGGGCGGCCATGCGACAGAGGGCCTCGCCGTCGACGCGCCAGGTCTCGTTCATCCAGCGGAAGGCGGCGCCGAGGGTGTAGCCGACCCGCGCGAAGTCCTCGTAGAAGGCCTCGGAGGGCCCCTTGGCATCGAGCCTGGCGCGGATGGCGTCGAGGGACTCTGCCAGGGGCTCCAGCTCGGCGGTCTGGGCCAGCAGGCGGCCGCTGGCGTGGAGCTGGGCGCTCCCATCCGGGAGCACGCTGCCCACCTTGAAGGCGACCTCGCCCTCGTGGCCGTCCAGGGCGATCTGGACAGTCCGGATCTCGTCGTCCGCGAGGATCAGGGCACGGGAGAACGAGACCTCCGCGATGCTGCAGGAGCCCAGGCCGCGGCTCTGGCGAGCAGCCGCCAGGGCCAGGGCGATGTGGGCGGCGCCAGGGGTCACGACGCGGCCGAAGAGACGATGGTGGTCCAGCCAGACCGGGCTGGCCGGACGGTGCTTCGCTTCGAAGACGACGGTGTCGATCAGGGGCAGGGCGAGGCGCTCACCGAGCAGGGGCTCAGCCGAAACCGGCGGCGGGGGGGCCGCGGTCGAGGGCTTGACCTCCAACCAGTGACGCTTGCGCTGGAGTGGCGTGTTGGGCAGCGGGATGGACCGACCGGCTCCGTAGAAGGCCTTCCAGTCGAGCTGCACACCCTGGAGGAAGAGCGAGGCCATCTCCGAGGCGCCAGGTGTCTCGGGCAGGCTGAGCTCGGGCGCCTGGCGAGGCACGGCCTGGACCTCCAGGGGACGGGCCTCGGCGAGGGCGGCGCGCAGGGACGCGAGGTCCTCGGCCACGGGTGCGAGACGATGGGAGAGCTGGGCTCGCCCGGCGAGGCTGCGGCAGAGGTCGACGAGCTGCAGGCCATCCCGGTCGAGCACGGCGAGCACCTCGTCGCGGAGCTCGGACAGCGCGACTGGCGTGTGGGCGGAGACGGGCAGGACCCAGGGGCCCTCGGTTCGGCCCTGTCGCTGGGGTGACGCGGGCGCCTCGCTGACGAGCACGTGGGCGTTGGTGCCGCTGAGACCGAAGGCGCTGATGCCCGCCACCCGCTCGCTGGCCGGCCAGCTCCGAGTCGAGGTGGGGACCTCGAGCGGGATGCGGCTGTCGATGTGGGGGTTGATGGTCTCGAAGTGGAGGTTCGGCGGGATGGCGCCTCGCTCAACGCAGAGCACGGCCTTGATCAGACCGGCGATGCCGGAGGCGGCCTCGAGGTGGCCGAGGTTGCTCTTGATCGTGCCGACGACCATGGGGCGCTCGGTGCCGAGGACCGCGGCCAGCGCGCCGACCTCGATGGGGTCGCCGAGCCCGGTGCCGGTGCCGTGGGCCTCGACGTAGCCGACCGCGGAGGGCTCCAACCCAGCGCAGTCCAGGGCGGCGCGGATGACCTCTTGCTGGGCCGGTCCGTTGGGGACGGTGATGCCGCTGGAGCGCCCGTCGTGGTTCACGGCGCTGCCGCGGACCAGGGCCAGCACGCGGTCACCGTCGCGCTGGGCGTCGGAGAGCCGCTTGAGCACGACCACGCCGCAGCCCTCGCCGCGCACGTAGCCGTCAGCCCGAGCGTCGAAGGTCTTGCAGCGACCGTCTGGGGACAGGGCCCGGGCGCGGGAGAGGTAGACGCTGACCTCGGGATCGAGGATCAGGTTCACCCCACCGGCCAGGGCCATCTCGCACTCGCCGTTGCGCAGGCTCTGGCAGGCGAGGTGGGTGGCGACCAGGGAGGAGGAGCACGCGGTGTCCAAGGCCATCGCCGGACCTTGGAGGCCCAGGTGGAAGGCCAGCCGGCCCGCGGCGAAGGCCATGGCGTTGCCGGTGCCGGTCCAGGCATCGACCTGGTCCGAGGGCAGCGAGCCGACGACCTTCTGCAGGTAGTCGCTGCTCCCGATGCCGACGAAGACACCGCCGCTCTGCATCGTCCCGGACCGCGCCGGGCACTGGCCGGCGTTCTCGAGGGCCTGCCAGGCGGTCTCGAGGAGCCAGCGATGCTGCGGATCCATGCGCTTGGCTTCACGCGCGGTGATGCCGAAGAAGCCAGCATCGAACTGGTCCGCGCCCTCCACGAAGCCGCCACGCCGGGCGTACATCTTGCCGGCGCTCTCCGGCGCGGGGTCGTACCAGGCGTCGATGTCCCAGCGGTCGGCCGGGACCTCTGCGACAGCGTCGCGCCCGGAGCAGAGCAGCTCCCAGAGCAGCTCGGGGGTGGTGGCGCCGCCTGGCAGCTTGCAGGCCATGCCGATCAGGGCGATCGGCTCCTCCGAGCGCATGCCGCTGCGGACAACGCGCTGCGAGCTGCCACCGAGGTCCAGCTCCGCCATCAGCCAGTCCACGAGCCGGCCCAGGTCGGGCTGGTCCATCAGGAGCGTGGCAGGCAGGGCCAGGCCCAGCTGGCCCTCCAGGCGGACCTTCATCTCGACGGCCATGAGCGAGTCGAGGCCGAGGTCGAAGAAGCCCTCGTCCAAGGGCACCGCAGCGCCCGTGTCGAGCTCGGCGACGCGGCGGACCTCGTCCCGGACGGCCTCTGTGAGCAGGCCCTTGCGGTCGGAGGACTCCGCGCCGAGGAGACGCTGGAGGAGCTCGGCGGAGCCCTGGTCGACGGCGCTCCGGGTGAGACCGAGCCTGGCGAAGAGCGGAGCGGGGCTTCGGGCCTCGAGCACCGGACGCAGGCGGGTCCAGTCCACATCAGCCAGGGCGAGGTGTCCCCGCTGGCCGAGCAACCCGGCCATGCGCCGCAGGGCCTCTGCCGGAGCGAGGGCGTGGAGGCCCAACCGGGCCAGGGCCACGCGCTCCTCGTCGGTGGCCATGCCGCCGTCGGCCCAGACCCCCCAGCCCAGGCTCAGGGCAGGCAGACCCTCGCTGGCGCGAGCGGCGGCGAGGCCGTCCTGAAAGGCGTTGGCGGAGGCGTAGGCCAACAGCCCCTGACCACCCCAGAGGGCGGACACGGATGAGAAGAAGACGAGGAAGTCCAGCTCGAGGTCACGGCTGACGCTGTCGATGACCCGGCTCCCGGCGACCTTCGCTCGCAGCATCGACTGGAAGGCTCCGTCGTCCAGGTCCTCCAGCAGAACGCGCTCGACCACGCCCGCTGCGTGCACGATGCCCTTGAGCTTGGGCAGGGACGCGACCAGGGCGGTCATCGCCGGGCCGTCGGCCACGTCCACAGCCGCGACCGTGACCTTGGCGCCTGCCTCTTCGAGGGCATCGACGGCGGGGCTCCGCTGACCGCGGCGGCTGGTCAGGACCAGGTGCTTGGCACCCTGCTGCTGGAGCCACCCGGCGACGTGGAGACCAAGGTCCCCCAGCCCACCGGTGACCAGGTAGCTGGCCTCCGGATCGATCGGTGTCCGCCTGGCAGGCAAGGCGCAGGGCACGAGCCGAGCCACATGGCGCTCGCCGCCACGCCAGGCGGCCTGCTGGCAGTCCGGGCTCCCGAGCTCGGCGAGGATGGCCTCGACCTCGGCGGTGCCGTCGAGATCGACGAGACCGCCCCAGCGCTCGGGCTGACGCTGTGCGACCGCGCGACCAAGACCCCAGAGGGCAGCCTGGTTCGGGTCCACCACGTCGGCCGCGTGAAGGGACTGGGCACCCCGGGTGACCAGGAAGACCGGAGCGACAGGGTCCCCGAGCTGCTGCTTCAGGCTGCTCAGGGCCTGGCTGCACAGGGTCTCTGCGTCGCCCCCAGCCAGGGCGCGGACGTCGATGACACCGCGACAGTCAGGGCCGATGTGCTCGACGACGCGACCGCCGGCGGCCTCCAGGGCCACGCCCAGCTCCGCGTGGGTCCCCAGGATCACCCAGTCACCAGCAAGGTCTCCGGCCTCTGCCGGGGCCGGCTCCCACTCGATCCGCAGAGCGTCGATGGTCCCGCGCGGGCCCTCCTCGACCCAGCAGCGACGGCGCTGGTAGGGGCTGGTAGGGAGGTCCAGCTTTCGCCTGGCCCGCTGGCCCTCGAAGCCCTCCCAGTCGACGGACAGCCCCGCGGCGGCGGCCTCTGCCAGGGTGCGAAGGAGCACCATGTGGTCCTCGCGTCCCTTGCGCAGGCTCGGGAGCCAGGCTGCCTCTGCCTCGGGCAGGCAGCGACGGCCCATGCCCAGCAGCACCGGAGAGGGACCGATCTCGACGTAGAGCTGGCACCCGAGCCTATCGAGGCCCTCCATCGTCTGCTTGAAGCGGATGGCATGGCGGACGTGGTCCCGCCAGTAGAGCGGATCTCGGACGCGCTCGCCGTCGAGGAGGCTGCCGTCGTGATCAGAGACCAGCGGGATCTTCGGGGCAGAGAACTCAATGCCAGAGACGAGCTCGGTGAACTCCAGCAGCATCGGGTCCATCAGGGCGCTGTGGAAGGCGTGGCTGACCGACAGCCGCGTGCCGAGGAAGCCGGCTGCGCTCAGCCTGTCGAGGGCCTGCTCGACGAACCGCTCCAGTCCGGAGATGACGATCTGCTCGGGGCCGTTGATCGCCGCGACACCGACACTCTCCGACAGATCGGCGATGACCTCGGCGACCTGGGCCTCCGTCGCCTGCACGGCCGCCATCGCGCCGCCTTCGGGCAGGGCACCCATCAAGCGCCCGCGAGCGGCGACGAGCCGCAGCCCGTCCTCGAGGCTGAGCACCCCGGCGACGACCGCGGCTGCGTAGGCACCGACGCTGTGACCGGTGACCGCCTCGGGCTGGACTCCCCAGGACTGCCAGAGCCTGGCCAGGGCGACCTGCAGGCTGAACAGGGCCGGCTGGGTGACGGCTGTGTGGTTCAGGACAGCGGGGTCCTCGCCGCGGAGGATCTCGAGCAGCGAGGCGCCGAAGCTGTCGCCGAGCTGCTCGTCGCAGGCATCGAGGGTCTCCTTGAAGACCGGCTCCGATTCGTAGAGCCCCATGCCCATGCCCAGGTACTGCGAGCCCTGTCCGGTGAAGAGGAAGGCGAGCTTCGGAGGGCTGGGAGGTGCCTCGTTGCGGACGACCTTGCGGCTCTCCAGGTCGGCCAGGCGCGCGGAGAGCTCCTCCTTTCCGCGAGCGATGATCGCCAGGCGGTGACGCATCGAGGCGCGCCCGACGTTGAGGCTGTAGCAGAAGTCCGCCAGGTCATCCTCGGGGGTCTGCGCGAGGGCGCCGCGGACCTCTGCCGCCAGCGAATGCAGGGAGTCCTCGCTGCGGGCGGAGAGCGTGAGCAGGGAGAGCTCGCGACCGGGCTCGCTGGCAGCGTGCCGGGGGGCGGGCTCGAGCACGACGTGGGCGTTGGTGCCACCGAAGCCGAAGCCGGACACGCCCGCGAGCTTGCCCTCGGGCCAGGTCTGGGTCTCCACGGTCACTTCGAGGGCGCCCAGGTCCATGCCGGGGTTTGCCTCCGAGAAGTGCAGCTGGGGCGGGATCTCGCCCTGTTGCATGGCCAGGACGACCTTGATCACGGCTGCCATTCCGGCGGCGGCCTCGAGGTGGCCGACGTTGGTCTTGACCGAGCCGAGCCAGCAGGGCCCCTCCCTCTCGCCGATGACCGCGCTGAGCGCGTTGACCTCGATGGGGTCGCCCAGCGGAGTGCCCGTGCCGTGGGCCTCGACGTAGCCGATGTCGTCAGGTGCGGCGCCAGCGTCCGCCAGGGCAGCCCTGATCACGCGCCGCTGGGCCGTCCCGCTGGGGGCGGTGAGGCCATTGCTGCGGCCGTCCTGGTTCAGGGCCGAGCCCCGGATCAGGGCGTGGACGCGGTCGCCCTCTGACTCGGCGGTCGACAGCCGCTCGAGGATCAGGACGCCGCAGCCCTCGCCCCGCACGTAGCCGTCGGCGGAGGCGTCGAAGGTCTTGCAGCGGGCGTCCGGAGCGAGCATGCCCGCCTTCTGGAAGGCCCGGCTGGCCTGGGGCGCGACCAGGAGGTTCACGCCTCCGACGATCGCTCTTTGCACCTCTCCCGAGCGCAGGGCGGCCACGGCCTGGTGCAGGGCCACAAGCGAGGAGCTGCATGCGGTGTCCAGCGCCATCGAGGGGCCGCGCAGGTCCAGCAGGTAGGACAGGCGATTGGCGGCGATGCTGTGGGCGTTGCCGGTGCCGCTGTAGGCGTCGGCGTTGTCGGGATCCGCGATCGACAGCAAGCTGTAGTCCGTGCTCGCGATGCCCACGAAGACGCCGGTGGACGAGCCCGCGAGCGAGTCGGGGGAGATGCCGGCTGACTCGAGGGCCTCCCAGCAGACCTCGAGCAACAGGCGCTGCTGCGGATCCATGCCGCGGGCCTCGCGCGGGGACAGGCCGAAGAAGTCGGGATCGAAGTCCTCGACGTGCTCGATGTAGCCACCGGGGAGGTCGTTCCAGCGCCCGGCGGGGGCTTCGCTGATGGCATCGACACCTTCTGAGAGGAGCTTCCAGAAGGCCTTCGGCGAGGCAGCGCCTGGGAAGCGACAGCCGAGGCCGACGACGGCGATGTTCTCGTCTGAGCGCTCGTGGCCGAGGATCTCGTCGAGGGCGACGGTGTCGGCGGCGAAGTGGTTGGCCAGCGCGACGACGCTGGGGTGGTCCCAGATCGCCGAGGTCGGCACTCTGAGGTCCAGGAACTGCTCGAGCTCGCCCATGAGCTCGACCGCCTGCAGCGAGTCGAGGCCGTGCTGGGTGAAGGGCGCGGAGGGATCGATGTCCCGGGGCTTCAGGCCGAGGAAGCTGGAGATGCGGCCCGTGAGCCAGGCCTGGATCTCGAGGCGGCTGCGCCCGGCGCCCAGGTCCGCCGCCGGTTGCTCCTCAGCGAGCTCGGCGACCCACTGGTGGAGCACCACTCCGCTGCCATCGAGGAACTCCAGGCGGGCGCCGTGACGCTGGATCTTGCCGCTGGTGGTCTTGGGGATCGTGCGGCTCTTCAGCAGCGAGATCGCGTGTGGCTGGATGCCGTGGGTCTCCGCGATCTCCGCTCGCACCACGCGAATCGCCGACTCCATGTCCACGATTCGGCCCTGACCGAAGCGGCGCGGGTCGACCTCTGCGGAGACGGCCAGGCGCTCCTCGCCCCGAACCTCGAGGGTGTAGGCGGCGCTGCAGCCGGGCCGCATGGCCGGATCGCACTCCTCGACCGTGAACTCGATGTCCTGGGGGTAGTGGTTGCGCCCGCGGATGATGATGAGGTCCTTGTCCCGCCCGGTGATGTAGACCTCGCCGTCCTGATCGAGGAAGCCGAGGTCACCGGTCCGCAGCCAGGTCCCCTCCCCCCGTCCCTCGAGCCTGGCGCCGAAGGTGCGCTCGGTCTCCTCCTCGCGCCTCCAGTAGCCCTGGGCGTTGCTGCCCCCGCGGAGCCAGATCTCACCGACCTTCAGCTTGGGGTTCTCCAGCAGCGTGTCAGTGTCGACGATGGCGATCTCGTGGCCCGTGTTCGGTGTGCCGCAAGAGACGAGGCGGACCCCATCTGGGTGGTCATCGGCGACGGGCTCGACCGAGCGGAGCTGCAGCTGCTGTTCGTCTACGGTGAGTGTGCGGAAGACCTCGTCGACCTTCTTCGCCGAGATGAACAGGGTGGCCTCGGCCATGCCGTAGCTGGGGTAGGAGGCCGTCGCCTTGAAGCCCACGGGGCCGAACCTGGCGAGGAAGCGCTCGGCGACCTCTGCGCGCACGGGCTCGGCTCCGTTGACGGCGACGCGCCAGGAGCTGAGGTCGAGCTCGGCGAGCTCCTCGTCCTTGATCTTCCTCACGACGAGGTCGTAGGAGAAGTTGGGCCCGGCGGTGACGGTGCCCTTGAAGCGGCTCATCGCCTGCATCCAGCGGACGGGCTTCTGGAGGAAGCTCATCGGGGCCATGATCGTGCAGCCGAAGCCGTTGAACATGGGGTTGATGCAGCACCCGATGAGCCCCATGTCGTGGTACTGGGGCAGCCAGCTGACCATGTGCTGGTCGCCTGTGAGCTGGAGGCGCTCTGTGGCGACCTCCTCGTTCACCAGCAGGTTCCGGTGGCTGAGCATCACCCCCTTGGGTCGCCCGGTGGAGCCCGAGGTGTACTGGAGGAAGGCGAGGGTGTCCGTGTCGATGGCCGGGCGGTTCCAGTCCTGAGCCAGCCCGGTGTCGATCTGGTCGGTGGACAGCCAGCTCAGCTCGGCGAGCTCCGGAGCCTGCGGCATGAGCGCCTCGGCGAAGGAGGCGACGAAGGAGGTCGTGAGCACGAAGCGAGGCTGGGAGTCAGCGACGATGCCCCGCAGCCTCGGCACGGTGCGGGCCAGCCGGGAGGGATCCGGCGGATAGGCCGGGACAGCGATCACGCCAGCGTAGAGGCAGCCGAAGAAGCCCTCGACGAAGTCGATGCCGGGGGCGTAGAGCAACAGCGCCCGGTCGCCGACGGCGCAGTGGGCCTGGAGGTGGGCGGCGATCGCTCGCACCCTCGACTCGAACTCGGCGTAGCTCTGCTCGACCTTCGGCCCGTCGACGTCGCCGAACTCGAGGAAACGGTAGAGCAGCGTGTCGGGGTGCGTGGCGGCTCGGGTCTGGAGCAGCTCAACCCAGTCGGTGAAGGCCATAGTCTCGGTCTCTCAGCGTCGTCGGCCGCGGCGGCGTGGGCGGCTCGCGGCGTGGTGTGCGGTCAGGAAGTGTTCCCACTTGAGCGGGCTGTCGGTCTCGAGCTGGTAGAGGGTGTCAGCGCAGCGCAGCTGCAGCTTGTTTCCCAGCTCGATGGAGATGGCCTTCAGGTCCTTGAGTGGGAGGAACCACTCGCCGACCACGAGCCTGCTGTTGCTCAGCATCGCGGCGCCCTCGGCCTCGTCGTAGAGCTCGGTGCCATCGACGCGGAGGACGCGCAGCCGGTCGGCCTCCAGCGCCACGCCGGTGTCGACGAAGCGGTCGCTGTCGACGGTGGGGAGCTCGCCGAAGTGCTCGATGATGCGGTCGTAGGCCTTCGCGACGGTCGTGAACTCGCCCTCGCCATCCGGGTGTAGACGCGTGAGCGCGTCGATCGTCCAACCGTCACCACAGCCGCCGCAGCGCAAGCGGTCGCCGTCCGCGGCCAGGCTGTCCATCGCGAAACAGCTCGGGCAGGCCCAGAGGTAGACCGGCAGCCCGTGGGCCAGCTTGTAGCTCCAGGTGAAGCCCTCGAGCTCGATGGTGTCCGGGTCGATGGCGATGCGCCGGGAGCACTCCTCCTCGATCTGCTGGGTGGACCAGTCTTCTGGGAAGGTGACCGGCTCGCTGAGCTCGAGCCGCAGCGGAAGGTATCGGGGGTACTGGGCCCACCGGGGGTGGCCGAGCCAGCCCGTGAGGTTGCGAACGAAGACGACAGGGCAGTCGATCTTCTTGAGCAGCCAGCCCAGCCCCGGGAGGACTGGCTGAGGGCGCCCGTCCCAGCTCCGGTTTCCTTCGGGGAACAGGGCGACGATGTGGCCCGCCTCGGTGTGGAGCCGGACCTTGGCGATGGCCGCCTTGTCCCGCGCGTACTTGGCCTTGGGGAAGGCTCCCACGCCGCGGATCAGCGGCCCGATTCGAGGGTGGCGAAAGAGCTGCTCGGAGGCCATGAAGTGCACAGGCCGCGCCATCGACAGAGCCATCACGAAGGGGTCGGCGAAGCCGGCGTGGTTGCCGAGCAGAACGAGGGGACCACTCGACGGCGTGGGAGCCAGGCGCCGCGTGCGCAAGCGGAAGAGAGGCCCCTGCGCGAGGCGACCGAGGGTCCTCCAGAAGAACCACGTCTTGTGGTTCACCGGTTCGAGAGCTGTGGTTGGCTGTTCTGGCGTGATTGTGCGACCTTCCTGAGCGCGCACGTCTATTCCGGTTGGGACGACGGGGCACTCGCCGCTGGGCCGGGCGTGCTATCGGCGTCCGCGTGAAGCCCGACATCCCTGCACAGGTGGACGTAGTCGTAGTCGGCGGTGGCATCGGCGGGCTCACGGCGGGGGCGCTCCTGAGCAAGGCCGGCATGAGCGTCTGCGTCATCGAGCCGGAGCTCAAGCCTGGGGGCTACCTCGCCGGCTTCGAGCGCAAGCGGTTCCAGTTCGACTCGGCGATCCACTGGCTCAACCAGTGCGGGCCGGGGGGCTTCGTCCACAAGGTCTTCGGCCACATCGATCGCGACCACCCCAGCTGCCCGCCGCTGCACCGGATCCGTCGGGTCCGCTGCGGAGAGCTGGACTACCTGTTGACCGACGAGCCGGACCAGCTGCGCGAGGCCTTGTGTCGGGACTTTCCGAGCTCCGCCAGGGGGGTGCACGAGCTCTTCGACAAGGCCCGGGTGATCGGCGACCGCATGGCTCGCTACGCCGAGTTCAACCGGGCCTTCGAGACCCGGAACATCTTCGGCAAGGCCTACGCCGGCATGCGCCTGAGTTTCTGGGGCCTGCCCTTCATCCGGGTCTACAAGAAGACGGCCGTCGAGGGCCTCTCCGAGCTCGGGCTCGAGCCGGACCTGGCGCAGCTGTGGTGCTCCGAGCTCGACTTCCTGTCGATCCTCGTGCCCTTGGGCTGGGCCTATTTCGGGGACTACCAGGCGCCGCCGAAGGGTGGTTCGATGGCCTTCCCGCGCTGGCTCGTCGAGCAGATCCGAGGAAACGGCGGCCACGTGGTGCTGAGGCGTCGCGTCGAGGAGATCCTGCTGGAGGACGGCCTCGCCGTCGGCGTGCGCACACACGAAGACGAGGTCGTGCGCTGTCGCTACGTGCTCGCTGCCTGCGACCTGGAGACGGTCTACGAGCGCATGTTGCCAGCCGGCACCGTGCCGGAGCCGATGCTCGAGAAGATCCGTGGTGCCGATCTCTACCCCTCGTCGGTGTCGGTGAACCTGGGCCTGGACTGCCCGGTGGAGGAGCTCGGCTTCGACGAGGAGTTCGTCTTCCTCACAGACGCGGGCCACGCTCGCGAGGACTACGGCAAGGGCGACCCCCAGCTCGCCGGACTGAGCGTGCTGGCTCCATCCTTCCGAGACCGATCGCTGGCGCCAGAGGGCAAGGGCACGCTCACGATCTACTGCTCGGCGACCATGGACCAGGACTGGAAGCTCGGTCCCGGAAACGAGCGCACCGCCGAGTACAGAGAAGCCAAGAAGGACTACGCCTCGGTGCTGATCGAGCGGGTCGAGCGAACGCTTGCGCCCGGTCTGCGCGGCCACATCGAGCTCATGGACGTGGCCACGCCGATCACGCACTGGCGCTACACGCACAACCGGGGCGGCAGCATCATGGCGGCCAGGCCCAACAAGCAGAACATCAAGGCCGGGGTCGCCCACTACGAGACCCCGGTGCCGAACATGTTCCTCAGCGGCCACTGGGCGGAGTACGGAGGTGGCGTGCCCATCGCGGTCAAGGCGGCGAGCAACGCCTCGCTGCTGGTCTTGAAGGCGGAGCGTCACCCGGGCTTTGCGGAGCTCGCTCGGGTGATGGACAGCCCGGATGTTCGCGGAAGCTACCGACCTGGACAGAAGACCCTGGTCGCGAGCTGACACAATGGTCGGGTGAACACCCTCGCGGCGATGCTGGCCTGCGTGCAAGGACAGGGGGAGACGCCGGGACGCACCGTCATCGAGGAGCCGGTCGAGGATCCTGTCATCGCCGTCAGCAGCCGCTGCGAGGCCCTTGGGCCCTCCAGCATCACGGGCTTCTACGAGGACAACCCGAGCTACACCGACGAGGTCGAAGAGCTGCTGCCCAGCAGCACTCCAGAGGAGCAGGGCCTGGACTCCGAGGTCCTTGGGGGGGCAGCCGACGAGCTGGCCGGCGAGCCCTTCGCCTGGAGCCTGCTGGTCCTGCGACACGGACACGTCGTGCTCGAGGAGAGCTTCAACGGCGCCAGCCAGACCCAGAGCGACAGCATCCACTCGGCGAGCAAGAGCATGCTCGGGCTCCTGGTCGGCCAGGCGATCGAGGGCGGAGAGATGGAGCTCGATCAGCCGGTGGACGAGCTGCTCCCGGAGCTCTTCGAGGGCCTGGAGCCCGGCAAGCGGGACATCACGGTGGAGCACCTGCTCACGATGAGCTCGGGGCTGGCGTGGACCGAGGACGAGACGGAGTACGAGATCGAGGACGAGGAGGACTGGCTGGCTGCCTACCTGGCCCTGCCCCAGGACCACACACCGGGGGAGCATTTCGAGTACAGCACCGGCTCCACCCACCTCCTCGGGGCGGCCCTGGCCCACGCCACGGGCTGGAGCCTCTGCGACCTCGCCCACGAGCGGCTGCTGGACCCACTGGGCGCAGAGGCGGAGCACTGGAGCCGCGACCCCCAGGGCTACTTCTCCGGCGGCTACGGGGTGGCGATGGTCCCCCGTGAGCTGGCTCGCTTCGGCCAGCTCGCCCTCGACGGCGGGAGCTGGGAGGGCCAGCAGATCGTCTCGGCGGACTGGCTGGAGGCAAGCCACCAGTGGCACCAGGACGCCGGCTGGGGCCACGGCTACGGCTACCTCTGGTGGCTGTGGCGCCCAGGGGACCACGAGTTCGCCGTGGCCTGGGGCTATGGCGGCCAGCTGGTCTACCTGCTGCCCGAGCAGGACATCGTCGTGGTCGTGACGACCAACACCCGTGACTACGCCCCGGACTACGACGCCCACGACCTGGTGATCGAGTACGTGCTGGCCGCCGTCGAGGACTGAGCGGTCGGCGCGATAGAGGGCCACATGCTCATCGCACTGTTGGCCTGCAAACCCACGGTCGAGGACTCGTCCGTGCCCTCCGAGCCCACCCCCGGGATCGCTCTCCGCGCCGACGGCTGGCTGCGCGGCGACCTCCACGTCCACAGCGACTACGAGGGCGGCTTCGAGGACGTCGCCACCAACCTCGCGCTGGCCGCCTCGCTCGCCGAGCCTGCCTTCCAGGAGGCCCACCCCGAGTACCGCGAGAACGAGCTGGACTTCGTGTCCCTGACCGACCACCGCATGGTCGATCAGCAGCAGGACGAGGGCTACCAGAGCGACTCGCTGGTGCTCATCGGTGGCGAGGAGTACGGCAGCACTGGGCACGCTGGGCTCCACGGCGTCCACGAGTTCGTCGATCACGATCCCGACGACGACGGCGTGACCCTGGAGGACGCGCTGCTGGCCATCGTCGCGACCCACGACCAGGGGGCGCTGTTTTCGCCCAACCACCCCTTCCTGCGAGACATCCCCTGGCCCTGGGACACGACCGACCAGGACGCTGTAGAGGTCTGGAACAGCGGCTGGGCGCTCATGGCGCCGCCCTTCCGGACAGAGGATCTCGAAGCCTGGGAGGCCAGCCATGGGGACGCCGGGGCCACCTTCCGACGGGCCGTGCAGCACCAGGGCGGCCTCGCCTCGGACCAGAGCCTCACCTGGTACGAGGCCCAGCTGGCCATCGGCCGGCACCTCGCCGTGATCGGAGGCAGCGACCGTCACGCAGTGCTGCTCCCTGGCTTCCCGACGACCTGGATCCGCAGCGACGGAGAGACCGAAGGTGCCCTGCTCGACGGCCTGGGCGACCGCCACAGCTTCGTGTCGAGGACGCCGGCCTCGGCCCAGGTGCTCGTGGAGGTGGAGACGAACTCGGGGAGCTGGCAGATGGGCGACGAGGTCCCGATCCCAGCCGATGGCGAGGAGATCACGCTCCTGGTCCGGGTGGGTCGCGCGTCCGGCGGAGAGCTGCAGATCCGCACCGGGGGGGCCTCCACCGAGGAGGACATCGAGGACGCGGAGCTGGGCCAGGTCCTGGTCGAAGAAGAAATCGACAGCGACGACTTCGAGCTCTCGACCACCCTGACGGTCATGCCGGGGGACTGGTTCTACCCGGTGGTGACAGAGCCCCTCATCGCCCCGGGCCTGGACGACGAGGAGGCCGACCTGATCCGCGACTTGGCGACCCAGGTGTCCAGGACCGGCGCAGAGGACTTCGTCGGCCTGGCCACGCTGTTTGCAGAGCTCGCTGACCAGGACGTGCTCTTCGACGCGTCCAAGTGCGACCCGGAGGCCTGGCTCCCCGACCAGCTCCAGTGCATGCCCGCCGACGACGACGCCCTGGCCTCCTTCTTCGTGCCCGACCGCTACGACCGGGCGCTGAACGTCACCGTCGTGGACGGAGAGATCACGGATCGCTGCATGGGCGCTGTCGGATCAGCGATCCGCTTCGTCGCCGAGTAGGGCCTGGCGCTTTCTGCTCCAGCTGGTGACGGCCAACCGCCAGAGAGCGGACGAGCGGGCAAGTGATCTCGGGGACCTGGGGCTGGCGCGGCGCTTGCTGTGCGGCTTGGCATGCATGCCACACAGCTCACCGCCCGCTCCGCCGGATTCCCGCTCGCCGATCCCTCGTGCCGCCGTCGGACCTGGGCCGCCATGCGCTCTCGATGGCCCCGCGTCCTCGCCGCCTGCCTCATGGGGAATCACCTCCACGTGCTCGTCGAGGAGATCGACGGCCGAGAAGAAGCGCTCTGGCTCGGCCGATCGTTGCGAAGGATGCGAGGCTGGCGCGGCGTGAACGTGGACTTCAGCGAGGCTGTGGGGCGAGTCAAGGTCCGCCGGGACATTCGCTACATCGCGCTCAACCCCTGCCGCGCGGAGCTCTGCAACGATCCGCTGGAGTGGGTCTGGAGCACCCACCGCGAGGTCTTCGGGGCCGCGATGGACCCCTGGCTGGACCGGGCCCGGCTGCTTCGGATCGAGGGCTCCGCCGACCGGCACCACGCCTACGTGTCCTCGGATCCCCACGTCTCCGTGGTCGGCACGGCACCCCCGCGCACCTCACCACCGAGCCCGGTCGCGACGCGGCCCATCGCGGACATCGCCCGCGCGGCGCTCGCAGCGACCCGCACACCGCTCGGCGGGCTTCGTCACCGGGGACCGGCGCGCGCCGAGTTCTTCCGTCTCGCGCACGAGCAGGGCTGGCAAGATGCAGGACTCCTCGCCCGGTTGGCCGGTGTCGGAGCCCACGCCGTCCGCAGGAGTTGGCGCGAGGCCCCCTCGCCGGCCGCGCGGATCTGCCTGGGTGACCGGCGCCTCATCGCCCTGACCCAGCCCTCGAGCAGGGTTGATCGGAGCCCAAGGACCGCAGCACGGTCCTTGGAGGCCGATCAGAGGGGTTGATCAGGCCTCAAGGACCGTTTGGCGGTCCTTGAGACCCGATCAGTCCGGTAGGCTCGGCAGATGCTCTTGCTCCTCGCCGCCCTCGCCTGCCGATCAAAAGACTACCCCTACATCGACACCTCGCCGGTGGACTCGACGCCGCCGGTCACCGACGTCGACGGCGACGGCTGGGAGGAGCACCTCGACTGCGACGACAGCGACCCGGACGTGAACCCCGGCGCCGACGAGATCGCCTACGACGGCCTCGACAACGACTGCAACGAGAGCACGCCGGACGACGACCTCGACGGCGATGGCTACGAGGCAGCGCTCGACTGCGACGACGAGGACGACGATGTCTTCCCGGGGGCCACGGAGATCTGCAACGGGCTCGACGACGACTGCGACGGAGAAGCCGACAACGCCGTGGGTGACACCTGGCATGTCGACGGCGACGGGGATGGCTTCGGCGACCCTGAAGTGACCGAGACCGACTGCGACGGCGGCGGCGGGCTCGTCGACGATGACAGCGACTGTGACGACGACGACCCACAGATCAACCCCGGCGCCAGCGAGACCTGCAACGAGATCGACGACGACTGCGACGGGGACGTCGACGAGGACGCAGAGGACGCGAGCACCTGGAACATCGACTACGACGGCGACGGCTACGGCTCCGATGCCTACACGGTGGAGAGCTGCGACCGACCCGAGGGCTACGTCGAGGACGGCACGGACTGCGACGACGGAGACGACGGCAGCAACCCCGGCGCCGAAGAGGTCTGCGACGAAGCGGACAACGACTGCGACGGAGACGTCGACGAGGACGTCGAGAAGAGCTGGTACCTCGACTACGACGGGGACGGCTACGGCGACGACGACTACGAAGTGAGCGACTGCGACCGGCCCAGCTCCGACTACGTCTCGACCGGCGGCGACTGCGACGACAGCGACACCGCCTACAACCCTGGCGCCACGGCGGGCTGCGACGGCGAGGACTACGACTGCGACGGCAGCGTCGACAACGACGCGGACGGGGACGGCTACGCCGACGCCAGCTGCGGCGGGGACGACTGCGACGACGCCGACACCAGCGTCAGCCTCTGCGGCTCCTGCGACGAGATCCTGTCCGTTGCGCCGAGCTCCACCGACGGGGTCTACAGCATCGATCCCGACGGCGCCGGCAGCTTCGACGCCTGGTGCGACATGAGCACCGATGGCGGCGGGTGGACCCTCTGCTTCGCCTATGACACGAGCAGCTACGACTCCAGCGAGTGGAGCTCCGTGTCCGTGGCTCGCGACAAGCTGCTCGCCGAGGAGTGGGGCGACACGGATCTGTCCGGCGACAGCACCACCCAGGGCAACTTCTGCAACCTCATGCCCGTCACCGCCGGCACCACAGAGCTCATCGGCGAGGTCGTGCAGGTCTCCGACAGCACGGTCTTGACCTCTGGCACCTACCTCTTGGACGACGAGGACTTCTTCACACAGATTCACGACGACGGCGCCTTGGAGTTCGACTGCCTCGTAGACGACAGCGGGGGCCGGCGTCTGCTGTTCGCGAACTACAACCAGCCAGCGAACATCTACAACTACACGGCGCTCCATGCCTGCTCCGGCACTGCCAGCAGCCACTCCAAGAACAACGCGACGGCCTACTCCGGCGACTGGGGGGTGGACGGACTGTTGATCATGTCCGCGGACCCCAGCGGCTCGGACTACACGACCGAGCTCAGCCTGCACGTGAACTGGTACTCGACCACCAGCTCACAGGCCCTCTACACGAACAGCTCGGACGCCTCGGTCACGAAGTTCGGCGTCACCGGGAGCTGGGTCTCCAACGGCTACGGGCGCACTGGCCAAAGCCCCGGCCCGAACTACTGCTACACCTACTGCGGCTACACGAACGTCGCGAACGCGGAGTTCAAGCAGCGTCTCTGGGTGAGGTAGGCATCTCGTCCCAGACGCGACCGTCCAACAGGCGGCCGGCCTTCTTCTTGTTGGTACCGCCCCACTGCTTGAAGAAGAACGGGACCCCGGCGGCCTCGCACTGGATCTGCGTGTCGCGGACCCATGAGGCCTCCATGGGGCGCGGCCGCCTCCCCGACTCGCCGCCGACGATGACCCAGTGAATGCCCTCGAGCGGGAGCTCCGGGAGGGCCTCCAGCATCGGCTCGATCGAGAGGAAGCGCACGGCGGCGGGCACCTTGGCGAGGTCCCCGATCCGTGAGACGCGCTTGCGGTCCTCGACCGACACACCCATCCAGACGTTGTCGGGCCAGGGCAGCCTCGGTGCCAGCTCGGCGAGACGCTCCGAGCGCTTCGTGAGGACCTGGAAGGTGTGCCAGGAGGCCCGCTCCATGGTCTGGAAAACGCGCAGGATGTACTCCTCTGGCACGTCGACGTGGAAGAGGTCCGACATCGAGTTCACGAAGACGACGCGAGGCTTGCGCCACCGCAGGGGCAGCTCGACAATGTCGGGCTGCAGCGTGACGTCGAAGCCGTTTCTGTAGCGCTTCATTCTCATCGCCAGGAGCCGACGGGCCATGACCTCGGCGTAGCAGAACTTGCAGCCGGGGCTGACCTTCGTGCAGCCGGTGACGGGGTTCCAGGTGACTTCGGTCCATTCGATCGTAGATGTCGCGGCCATGATCTCCTCGCGGGTGTACCCCCGATACGGAGCCAGAACCCCGACCCCCGCCTTCCGGACAGCAGCGCTGTAGACTCGGGCATGACCTTCCTGATCCTGCTGGCCTGCCGCAACAAAGACACACACGACTCCGGCTTCGTCGAGGACAGCGAGGTGCCCATCGTCGACGCGGACGGTGACGGCTCCCCCGAGGAAGAAGACTGCGACGACGGGGACCCGGCGCGCTCCCCAGAGCACGTGGAGGAGCCCTACAACGGCGTCGACGACGACTGCGACGAGGCCACGCTGGACGACGACCTCGACGAGGACGGCTTCCCCGCCGAAGACGACTGCGACGACACGGACGAGGACGTCAACCCCGACGCGGTCGAGGTCTGCAACGGCGAAGACGACGACTGCGACGGAGAGATCGACGACAGCGCCGGTGGCACATGGTACGACGACGGCGACGGCGACGGCTTCGGGGATCCCGACTCGTCGAGCCAGACCTGCGAGGCTGGAGACGGCACGGTCGCTGACGCCACCGACTGCGACGACGACGACGCCGCCGTCAACATCGCCGCGGAGGAGCTCTGCAACGAGATCGACGACGACTGCGACGGAGAGACCGACGAGGACTCGGCGATCGACGCCGCGACCTGGTACGAAGACGGCGACGCCGACAGCTACGGGAGCGACACGAGCAGCCGGGCTTGTGACCAGCCGGAAGGGTGGGCGGCCGTCACCGGGGACTGTGACGACACGGACTCAGCGGTGAACCCGGACGCTGACGAGGTCTGCAACGGCGTCGACGACGACTGTGATGGTCAGACCGACGACGACTCGGCGACGGACCGCAGCACCTGGTACGCCGACGCCGACGGAGACGGCTTCGGGGCCGCGGACTACGCCCTGGAGGCCTGTGATGCTCCCAGTGGCTACGTCGAGGACGACACGGACTGCGACGACAGCGACGCGGACACCTGGCCCGGCGCCACAGAGGTCTGCGACGGAGAGGACGACGACTGCGACGGCGACATCGACGACGGCGTCTTGTCCGACTGGTACCTGGACATGGACGGGGACGGCTACGGCGCCGGCACCGCAGTCGAGGCCTGCTCGGCGCCGACGAGCGCCTATGTGGCGAGCGGCGACGACTGTGATGACGGGGACACGGCATACAGTCCGGGCGCGGCCGCGGGCTGCGACGGAGAGGACTACGACTGTGACGGATCAATCGACAACGACGGTGACGGGGACGGCTACGCCGACGCCAGCTGCGGCGGGGACGACTGCGACGACGGGGACAAGAGCGTCGGGCCCTGCGGCAGCTGCCTCGAGATCCTGAGCGCCAACTCCTCGGCGACCGACGGGAGCTACGACATCGACCCGGACGGTGACGGAACCACCGTCGAGGTCGAGTGCGACATGAGCACCGACGGCGGCGGCTGGACCCAGCTCGCAGACTACGACTTCAGCGTGGACGGCTGCCCTGACGACTGGGTACAGACCGGCAGCTACTGCTACCGGGACGTCTCGGCGGAGGGAGCCGTGAGCGCCACGATCGACAGCCTCGAGGTGGACTACGGCGAGGTCCTCGCCCGGGTCGAGGCCTACCAGTACCACTCCATGGACGCCTTCGGGCAGTCTCGGAGCAGCTACGGCATCGACGACGACTACGTCGACGGCGTGTCGCTGACGGTGGACGACGGCACGGGCAGCCGCAGCCACGTCTACACCTGGGCCATCGGCCTGACCCCTGGCTACTACAGCACCTACGACTGCCCCGCCGACGGCGGCGAGGCCCCCGCGGCCTTCGTGGGCACCGACTACTCCTGCGAGACCGGCAACACGGCGAGCACGTGGACCTCCACCTGGTACTCGACGGCGCTGTTCTCCACGACCTGGGCCCAGGTGTCCCTGTCGGCGACGACCAGCGAGGACCTGGAGGCCCGGTTGATGAGCAACCAGGAGTCGAGCAACGAGGACGTGGGGGTCGCGGAGCTGGAGGTCTACGTCCGCTGACGGCCAGCCGCGCGGAGCCCACTACTCAGAGCGCGACTCGCATCCCCGCGTGGCCGCCGAAGGCCGTGCCTGGCTGCAGGTTGACCTGGGCGTATGCCCCCACGACGAAGACGTTCATCTGCAGACCGAAGAAGCCGCGGGGGACAGCGTCCCCGAGGCTCACCTGCTGGGCGTGCAAGAGGCTCGCCGAACCCAACATCGCCTCCTCTCCCTCGACCTTGGTGGTCAGCGTGCCGTCCAGCGCGATGTCACTCGCCGAGTGTCCACGCCGCCAGAGATCGTATCCACCGCCGGCGTACAGACTCAGCGCTCCCATCCGGACGTTGGTCGACAGCTCCAGGGGCAGGGCCTAGGTGGTCGAGTCGATGGCGTAGTCCCCAGTCGCGTCCCACCCGTTCTTGCCACGCTCGATGGAGACACCCTGGGTGAGCCGCCGGGAGTACTGGCTGAACTCGTATCCCGTCGTGAGGTCCAGCCCTCCCCAGCCCTTGTTGTCCTCGATCCGCGGCCTCAGGAGCTTCACCTGCAGGTGAGCCCCGGCGTTCATCAGCTCGCTGTCGAACTGTGTCTCATGTCGCTCCATCTGCATGCCGTTGGCGTAGATCAGAAACCGCCTCGCGGGGCTGTCCTCGTCTGCGAACGCCCCCAGGTTCATGCCCGCCATCGCCGAGACCTGGAAAGCGAAGCCCCCCTGGGGGAGCTGGGACTGTCCCTCTCCGATCCGCAGCCCGGAGCTGGCCGCCGAGCCGACGCTCGCTCCGAGCACGAAGCGCTCGGCGTTGCTGGCGTAGTCGACCCCCATGCCCTTGGTCGAGAGCGCCGCCGCCTCTGCCATCTGGCGGAGGTAGTCCTCATTGATCGAGCAGGTGGAGCTTGTCCTCCACCGCCTCGGAGAACTCGGCCTCGAAAGAGGGGACGTCGATCCCCGCACGCTCCGCCTGCTTCGTGTCCACCTGGACCTCCAGATCCCGGGCGAGGACGAGGGAGACACAGCTCAGCAGCAAGGGCACCTTCCGCGTTCACGGTAGCCGAGGTGCACCCTCCACTTCGTTGCAGGAGGGTTTCAGAGGTCGTGGCCTCGCAGACCGCGAGGGCCCGCGGCGGGATATGTCGGCGGGTGCTCACCGCAACCGACCTCGCCATGTCCTATGGGGCACAGACGCTGTTCACCGGCTGCAGCCTGCAGCTCGACCGAGGCCAGCGCTACGGCATCGTCGGCGCCAACGGCAGCGGCAAGTCCACCCTGCTGCGCATCCTCGCGGGCCAGGAAGAGGCCAGCGAGGGCAAGGTCGCCCTGCCCCGCAACTGCCGCATGGGAGTGCTGGAGCAGGACCACTTCCGCTACGAGCAGACCCGCATCCTCGACGTGGTGATGATGGGCAACGCCGTGCTCTGGGAGGCCATGGAGGAAAAGGAAGCGCTGCTGGCGAAGGCACACGAGCACTTCGACGACGACCGCTACGCGGAGCTCGAGGACATCGTGATGCAGTTCGACGGCTACTCGCTGGAGAGCCGAGCGGCAGAGGTGCTCGGGGGGCTCGGCATCCCCGTCGCCCAGCACGAACTGCCCATGAGCGCACTGTCCGGCGGCTACAAGCTGCGAGCCCTGCTCGCCCAGACCCTGGTCGCCGAGCCGGACATCCTGCTCCTCGACGAGCCCACGAACCACCTGGACATCCTCGCGATCGTCTGGCTCGAGACCTTCCTGGCCAAGTTCAAGGGCTGCGCGGTCGTCGTGAGCCACGACCTCCGGTTCCTGGACAGGGTCTGCACGCACATCCTGGACGTCGACTACGAACGCGTCATGGTCTATCGGGGGGACTTCACGGCGTTCACGAAACAGAAGAAGGAGGAGCGGCAGCGGCAGGAAAAAGAGATCAGCAAGCGCGAAAAGGAGATCGCCGCGCAGAAGGCCTTCATCAAGCGCTTCAAGGCAAAGGCCACCAAAGCCCGCCAGGCGAACAGCCGCCAGAAGCGCGTAGAGAAGATGGTCATCGAGAAGCTGCCTCGCAGCAGTCGCCGCAGCCCCAACTTCCGCTTCGAGCAGAGACGCAAGAGCGGACGCCACGTGCTGGCGGTTCGGAAGATCAGCAAGGCCTGGGACCACCCGGTGCTCGAAGACGTCAGCTTCGACGTGCTCCGCGGCGAGCGGGTCGCAATCGTCGGCCCGAACGGGATCGGCAAGAGCACGCTCCTGAAGATCCTCGTCGGGGCCCTCGAGGCGGACTCCGGCAGCTTCGAGTGGGGCTACGAGGCCGACTTCGGGTACTTCCCCCAGGACCACCACGAAGCCCTCGGCGACCCGGACCAGACGCTGCTGTCCGCGCTCTGGGAGTCATGTCCCCTGGAGCCCCTCGGCTCCATCGTGGGTCGACTCGCCCAGGTGCTCTTCGATCGAGACGACGGCGACAAGAGGGTGAAGAGCCTCTCGGGAGGCGAGGCCGCGCGCCTGTTGTTCTCACGGCTCGGGGTCGTCGAGCCCACCGTGCTGGTCCTGGATGAGCCCACGAACCACCTGGACATCGAGAGCATCCGCGCCCTGGCCAGGGCCCTGCGAAAGTACGAGGGCACGCTCTTGTTCGTGAGCCATGACCGCTGGTTGGTCGACCGCCTCGCCACTCGCGTCATCGAGATCAGACACGATGGCATCGTGGACCATCCGGGGGGATACCGCGCGTTCGTGCGGCGCCACGCTGACGACCACCTGAGCCACGACGCGGTGGTGCGAAAGGAGAAGGACCGCAAGCGTCGGGAGAAGAAGAAGCGGCAGGCGAAGCGCCGGGGGTGACGTGCAAGGTCCGGGCGACGAGGGAGACCCTCGCCTACCCGGACCGCAGGCTCTCAGTGCGAGTTGTCGATGCTCACGCTGATCGTCCCGTCCTCGCCCGCCACCCGGTGGTCGTTGGTGATCGTGACCGCGATCTCGTCGTCGACGCTGCCGATGACGGCGAAGGGCCTTCCGTCCTCGTCCCACACGAGCTCGAGCGTGCGGTGAGAGTTGTCGATGTTGACCGCGATGCTGTCTTCACTCTCCCACCCGAGGACCTCCATCTCCATCTCGGAGAGGGACTCGACGGGCACGACGAGGTCGGCTGCGAAGGCGGCGGAGGGAAGGAAGTAGGCGAGGGCAACGATGGCGGTGCGGATGGTCATGGTAGCTCCGTTGGGGCTGGGGTTCGCCCAAGGAGGCAGCGGCACGCCCGTCCCCGATTCGTGCTCCGATCGCGCCGAGCATCATGCCGAGCACGCGCACGTCGTCTCGAAGGGGCGCGTGTGGATCCGACGAGCTCATCCCTCCCGAGACACCAGGCTCGCTATCCATCCTCTGGAAAGGGCGGCGGGATCTCGCCGATGTGCTCCCCTGGCAGCTCGAAGACCAGGTAGTACATCGCGTAGACGAAGAGCCCCTCCGGGTTGTCTACGACGTCTAGGTTGTCGGCCTCGATGATGGCGTCGAGATCGTGCAGGATGCTCTCGACCTCGGCGCGCTCGCTGTCGCTCAGGTGCTCCGAGCCCAGGTAGCCGGCCACGAGCGCTCGAGCGTCCGCCGCGTGCTCTGGAGCAAGCTCCGGTGGACCCTCGTAGGCGTAGTCGTCGCCCTTCTGAGCGAACCAGGCGAGGGCCTGAAGCAGGAAGCGGGCCTGGGGGCGGACCGAGCGGTAGTCGATGGTCTCCGGGGTGTCATCGACCGTGTGATAGAAGGCCATGCCCGGGCTGGTGAACCAGACCGCGGGGATGGGGTCGTCGAGCCGGTAGAACTCGTCCTGATCAGAGGCGAACAAGGGGATCGTGTCCCGGTGCACGAACGAGACGGTCGTCTCCGCGTACCTGCAGACCTCCTTCCAGCTGGCCAGCAGGTCCGGGCTGCGCTCGAGCCCCATCAGGGCCAGCGGCCAGTAGTCGGGAAGCACCCCGCGGCCGATGGGATCCAAGGCGATCGCGAAGCTGATCTCACTGTGTGGGACGAGCTCGTCGGCGAGGAACCACTCGGCGCCCTCCAGCCCGCTCTCCTCGTCGTCAGTGAGCAAGAAGACGATCGAGCGGCCGAGCTCGACCTCCTCCTCCACCAGCACCCGGGCCAGCTCGAGCAGGACCGCGACCGAGGTGGCGTCGTCGAAGGCGCCGTTGTAGACCTCGCCGTCCCTGTTCACGCCCAGGTGGTCGTAGTGGGCCATGACGACGATGTGCTGGTCGGCCAGCTCGGGGTCGCTGCCGGGCAGCAGGGCGACGAGGTTGGTCCCGTGGTCGTCTTCGGCGTCCGCGACCGTGCCGTCCTCGAGGAGCTGGAAGCGGCCGTCGACGGGCTCGCTGACGTAGTCCTGTCGATAGCCGTCCGAGCCCAGGGGTTCGAGGCCGATCTCCTGGAGCTCCCCGAGCAGGTAGTCCTGCGCCAGTGAGTGTCCGTATGAGCCGGGGATGCGACCCCCGAGGCTGTCGTCCGCGAGCACGTCGACATGTGCCTTGACCCGCTCCATCGAGACGGCGTCTACGACCTCTGGGGCGAGCCAGGTGGGGATCGAGGTCTCGGGGGGAGCCTCCTCGCAGGCCAGCCACAGCAGGAACATGGGGGCACGTAGCCCGTCACCGACGGACCTGGCCCATCGAGTCGAGGTGCTCCCGGAGCTCTGCCGGCAGCGGCGCCGTGATCGTGCGGGCCCCCAGCTCGATCCGCCAGGAGTGAAGCCACAGACGACCGGGGAAGCCCGGCACGCGGCGCGGGCGCTTCGGACCGTGGCGCTGGTCACCGACCACGGGGAGCCCGGCGTCGGCGAGGTGGCGGCGCAGCTGGTGCTTTCGACCGGTGAGCAGGTCCACCTCGAGCAAGCTGAATCCCCCGAGGCGGCGGGAGACCCGGAACTGCGTCCGCGCTTCCAGCTTCCTCTTCCGCCGCGCGTCGAACAGCGGAGCATCGAGGCAGCCCTCGTCGGCCTCTGGCGTGCCGGCGACGAGGGCCAGGTAGGTCTTGCGGCCACTCGTGAGCCAGTCGCAGATCGTCGCCCGTGCCTTGCGGTTCGAGCCACAGAGCACGACGCCGGAGGTGCCCCGATCGAGGCGGTGCGCTGGGGCCAGCCCCCTCGGCAGCGAGCGCTGGGTGCGCAGCCAGGACACCAGGTCTCCGATGCCCTCTGCGTTGGCGTGGACCGCCATGCCCGCCGGCTTGTCGAAGGCGTAGAAGTGGTCGTCGAAACGCGTCAGCAGGCGGGGGCTCACGGCGCCGTGTAGTCCCCGCGAACCGTGACGGCAAACGCCCAGGCCAGACACCGGCCCGCGCTGCCCGGCACGATGGTACGTTCTCGGCCATGCTGCCCGTGTCACTTCTCGCGTTGTTCGCGTGCAACGACCCTTCTGGGCCGAACACGCCTGGTCCCACACCTGGCGAGTCTGCGGACACGGAGGGGCCCTCGGAGACCGAACTGGCGAGCTCAGAGAGTCCGCTCGTGGTCATCACCGCCCCCAACTGGGGCTACGACCTGGCCACCGACAGCGCCGCCGTCACGCTGGAGGGTGTCTCCCGGGAAGACGTGGTGTCGGTGAGCTGATCCATACAGGGCGGGGACTCGGGGGAAGCCGAGGGCGTCTCGGCATGGTCGGCAGCCGACATCGCGCTGGCCGAGGGAGACAACATCCTCACGGTGACCGGGTCGCTGTCGGGGAGCTTCTGCACCCTGAAGACGAGCGCGCGTCCGTGCTCCCAGTTGTTGGCCTCGAGTCGAGGAGACCGGACCGCGCCGCCGGCTGGCGCGGTGACCTTCAGGGCGTGCCCGCCGTCGACCTCGACCCGCTGGAGCGCCGCCCCGTTTCCGGCTCGCCAGGGGGCGCCGGCCTCGAAGTCGGCGATCGGCACCAGGAGGTCGTCGGGGGGCCAGCCGGTGTGCTCGCGCAGGGGGTACCGGCCAGCCGGATCGATCCCGACGATCGGGAGCTCGATGGAGCTCCGCTCGAGCCCGAGGTGGCCTCATCCGTCCTCGATCTCGACCAGGTGCGCGTCGCCGCTCCCCACGGTGACGGGCACGCGGAAGGTGCCGGCCAGGTCCGACTCGACCTCGACGATCACGCGGTCGGACTCGACGAGGGTGGTGGCCTCCACCCTGGGCAGCCGGCCAGCCTCGATCCAGAAGCTGAAGAAGCCCTCCAGGTCGCGGCCGGAGGCTGCCTCGAGCGTGGCGCGGACCTCTCCCCAGCCGATCCGCTCGCCCGAGTGCGCGTCGACAAGCCGCCGCGGCAGCTCCTGGACCACCGCGGTCAAGGCACCGCCGGCGGACCCGAGCAGACCTCCGGCGTCCTCCCCGCCGGCCCACTCGACGAGGGCTGGGTCGCCGCTGAACAGCAGCAGCTGCTCCAGCACGAACTCGACAGGCTCGCCCGCCTCGGGCAGCTCTTCCGGAGTCGCACCCTGGAGCAACAGGTCCTGCCGCAGCGCCAGCTCCTCGCCCGGCGTCGGCGGGTGGAGGAGCAGCCTGCCCTCGCCCTCGAAGACGAGCCCGACCCTCGCGCCAGTGCCTGGGGACGACAGGGGCGCGACGGCGCCAGAGTGGAGCAGGATGGTGGCGAGCTCCGTCTCCAGGCTCATTCCCGCGGGATCGACGGGCGCTGCCATCACGAAGCCCTCGTCGAGGCCCAAGGCATCGATCCGGACCTCGACGTCGGTGGCCGCCGGCGGTGCGTGCAGGAGAGCAGCGAGGAGGGGGAGCACGCCCCAGTGTCCCTCACGGGGGTCCTGAGGACCAGCGGCCGGACACCGGCCCCGATCACGTCGCACCGCTGCCAAGGCGGGCCCTCATCGTTTCCTGCCTCCTGGTCGCCAGCTCCCCCCTCGCGGACTGATCCAGAGCACCACCGCCACGCGGGACCAGCGGTTGCTGCTGGGTTATCGCGACTGCCAACCCAGGAAGGACCATGCTGATACTGCTCACGACCCTCACAGCTGAAGCGAAGACCCTCACCGTCTCCACGACCCAGCAGATCGAGGCCCCCGCCGACATCGTCTGGAAGTACGTCTCGGACTACGAGACCTGGAACCAGTGGACGGTCTGGAACGCCGAGATGGACCCGGAGGCCTCCTGGACCTACGGGGGAGACGCCGGCGCCATCGGCCACTCCACCGAGTGGACCGGCCCGGAGCTCGGCGAGGGCCGGATGGTCGTCACCGCTATCGAGGCCAACCAGTCCGTGAGCTACGACCTCTTCTTCGATGGCAAGGACACGGGCAAGACGTTCGGTCTGATCCTGGCGGAAGCCGACGGCGTCACCTCGGTGACCTGGGAAGGGACCTTGGAGATGGGGCCCATCGGGGCCGCGTTCTTCGGCAAGAAGATCGTCTCGATGATCGGCGACGACTTCGAGGGCGGACTGGCCAACCTCGCCGACCTGGCGGCCGCTGACGCCACCGCCGCCGTGCTGGCCGCCGCAGAGGCGCTGGTCGCGGAGACCACCGCAGCCCACGAGGCCGCGACCACCGCCGTGACAGATGCCGAGGCCGCCGCGACCGCCGCCGCAGAGGCCAAGACGGCCGCCGAAGAGGCCCAGAGCAAGGCCCGCCGCAGGTCGGACAAGGCAGCCGCCCAGACCGCCCTGGACGAGGCCACTGCTGCCGTCACCGCTGCAGACGAGGCCCTCGCCGCCGCGAAGACCGCCGCCGACGCGGCCGCAGCCGAGCTGGACAGCGCCCAGGCGGCCCTCGCGGCCCTGGCAGCGCCCACCGAGGAGGCCCCGGCCGAAGAGGTTCCCGTCGAGGAGGCCCCGGCCGAAGAGGTTCCCGTCGAGGAGGCCCCGGCCGAAGAGGCAGGGGAAGATGCCCCTGCGGAGGAGGCTCCGGCTGAAGAGGCGCCTGCGGCCCCGGCCGAAGAGGCCGGCGAGTAGCGCTCTCGAGCTATTCCTCGTACGGGGTCCAGAAGATCACGTTCGCCGCGCGCACGTAGCGGCTGCCCGTTCTTCAGTGGGTCTCGAAGAAGGCGGCGAGGTCATCGCAGGTACCCACCTGGGCGCAAGCCAGACCGGAGTCGGGGCGCGATGATCCAAGGGACGCCACGCTGGGAACTCGCGCCGATGGCCTCGGCAAGACACACTCGACCCGGATCTGAACAGGGAGAGGTCGGGCTGCTGCTGCTGGTCCTCGCGTGCGCCGAGTCGGAGGGAGATGACCCGGGCGAGTGCGTCGACCGCAGCGACAACGACATGGACGGACTCTTCGACTGCGAAGATCCCGACTGCGCGAGCGGCCCCGACGACGTCGGGTGGAGAGCTCCACGAGGTCGGGGGGCTGGACCCCAACGCATGCGGTCTGTACGACATGACGGGCAACGCGTTCGAGTGGACCCAGGACTACTACGCGAGCGACTACTACGACGAGTCGCCGACAGTGGACCCGGAGGGGCCGACGTCTGGATCGGCCCGGAGTCGCCGGGGCGGTGCGGTCAGCTACCCACCGTCGAGATGCCGGGTCGCAGATCGGAACTCCTTGAATGCGGGCGACACGCGCGACGACACGGGCCTTCGGGTGGTCAAGAACGCTGACTGACGGCTTGCGTGCGGGCCCTCGACGAGCTCGACGACGGGCGGCTGAGGATGCGGTTTCGGGTGGGGTCGATGGTTGAGGTAGCCCTGGATCCGGTCCTTTGGAGAGGATGTCGTGGCGACCGCACCGCCGCTCAAAGGCCGCGCTCCTCCTCCGGCCGCAAGGGGATCTCGCCCGCCAGAGCCATGTCGATGACCTGGGCGATGCGCGGGCCGTCCTGCGGGAGTCGCCCACCGATCGGCAGGTAGTTGCTGGCGTGATTGGTCCGGAACAAAGCGTCCGAGGGACGGGCATTGCTCACGAAGATCCTGAGTTCCTCGAGCAAGCCGTAGATGTCGGGAAGCTCCCAGGCGAGGCGGTGCCGGGTCGTCGCCAGGGGCGTGCCAGGGACCACCGTGAGCGTCAACGCCGCGAGGTACTCGGGGTCCATCGCGGTCGCGAGCCGGGCCGATCCGAGGGCGTGCTCACGACTCCGCTCGACGCCCCCCGCCCCGAGCAGGAAGATGGCGGAGACCTTCATGCCGGCCTCGTGGGCCTTGCGGGCGGCCTCGACGTGGGCGTCGTACAGGTAGTCCACCTCACGCGGCGCTCCGGGTGGGCGGGGTTGCTTGGCAAGGCGCCTCATCACGGTCTCGTCCCCGCTCTCAGGGCCCATGTAGAGCAGCGACAAGCCCAGATCGCGGAGGCGACGAAGGTCCTTCGGGCTCTTTTCGAGCACGTTGCTCGCCATGGCGTAGCAGCTGACCTGCTTCAGTCGGGGGAAGCCCGAGGCTGCGGACCGCAAGATGGGCTCCCAGCACTCCAGCGGCATGACCAGAGCATCCCCGTCCGCGACGAAGAGCTTGCGGACCTGCGGACCGCCCCGGCGCGCAGCATCGTTCAGCTCATCGAGGCATTCCTCGACCGGCCGGATTCGGAAGTGCTTCTGGCGATACATGTCGCAGTAGGTGCAGTTGTTCCAGCTGCAGCCCAGCGTGGCCTGGAGGATGAGGCTGGAAGCTTCGGATGGAGGCCGGAAAAGAGGCGGCTCGTAGCGCATGAGGGTCCTCATACTCTGTCGTCTCGGCTCGTCCCATGCCTTCCCACGCCGTCCCAGGGGCTCCCCAGCGTGTACACATGGTTGGCTTCGGACGGTCGAAGGCTTCGGTTGGTGACTACGCGCTACTGAGGCGCGCTCCTCATCGTCGCCTTCCGCTGTTCGCTATTCGATTCGCCCGGGGTCCCCATCCAGGCCCATTCGTCGGGCTCCCACCCGCCGCCTGCTCCAGCGAGCACGGGGTCGAGAAAGCGGCTGACCGCATCCATCAGCTGGGACAGCGTCGCCCAGCGCAGGTCGCTGGCGCGCGCCATCTCCCGGTAGACCGGCTCCCACGCCTGGGGCGCATCGGGCACCATCGCCGGCAGCGGATGGGTCCCCCGGTGCTCCCAGGTCGCCGTGATGGCTGCGCGCAGGGACTCGGCGTCGATCGGGCGGATCGTGGCCAGCAAGGCGATGTCGGGGAGGTCCTTCACCCTCGAGTTCGGGCGGCTACGTGGCAACGTCAAGGCATGGACCTTCTCGGCGATGTGGGCCTCGAGCGGGTACACCTGCATCGTCACCGGCCCGACGCCGGCGAACTCCAGCCATGGTTCGCCCACGATGACGTCCGGGGTCGCGACGAGGGGCTCCGCGATGGCGATATCGACGCCGAAGGGCCTGCCATATTCCTTGTCTGCGAGGCGACACTGGGCGCGGAAGCGTAGCCCCTCGTAGCTCATGCCTTCCGCCTCGATCGTGGAGTGGCGCGGATCTGGGACGATCGTGAATGCGAAGTAGTCGCCCAGCGACCGGCGACCTGCTCGCTGCAGTCGGCTGAGGGCCTCGTCGGGGTCACCCCGCAGACGGAGGTCGATGTCCTTCGTCGTCCGAGCGCGTTGAAGGCGTAGCTCGAGCACCAGACCCCCCTTGAGCACGACGGCCTGTTCGAACTCCATCACCACGCGAGCCATGAAGCGATCGAAGACGAGCAGCTGCCGAAGGCGCTGGAGCTCCAGCCCGTCTCCAGCCGCGCGGCTGCGCAGGCGCTGCTCCAGTGCCGCCTTGAAGGCACCTGGGGTGGCATAGGTCCGTGCCATCAGCGCGCCTCACCAAAGTGCTCGACGTAGGACCGAACACCCAGGACCTCCCCATCGGCGAAGCGCCCTCTGGCGAGCCCTGTCTCCAGCGCCTGGCGGAGCAGGTCGGGCTGTAGGGAGATGGCCACGCAGTCGCGAAGCGTGCGCCCAGGCGCGGTGACGGGTACGTGACCCACCCACTGGTGCTCTCCGTCCGCCAGGTCGGCGAAGTGGAGCCGAAGCACCTCGGGCACGCGGAGTCGGCGCCTCCTCCACCCCGCGGGCACCGTCATGTGGACCCGGGCCGGGAGGACGTCCGACAGGTCGTAGAGCGCCAGCGCGGTCTCATGGCTGAACACTCCCCGGCGATCAGACCAGAGCCAGAGCTCGACGAGCTGTTCGTCATCCTGCGCGGGGAGGTGACGAATCCGGTAGACGCCACGCCGCGCACGGAGGATTCGCCCCCGTCTGCAGTGGTAGTGCAGGAGCTCCGGCGAGAAGCCCAGCTCCGCCGCCTGTGCGGTCGTGAAGTACCCGGCCTGGGCCACGGCGAGGTCCTGAAGCGCATCCCAATCGGGGCTGGCCCGCGTGCCGGAACGGGTCTCTGACATGCACAAAACTTAAGTCACGCTTTGGTTTTGTGCAAGAGCCACTGCCTGCCCGTGGAACGGAGACCAGCGAGGACGGGGTCCAGCAGCCGGTTGGCAGCACCGTGCAGCTCGTCGACGTAATCCCACGCCAGCTGTTCGACATCGCCCGGGCGCGAGTTCTCCGGGAAGAGATCGAGGCCGACGGCCCCCCGGAGTTGGTGCTCGAGAGGAGTCGGGATAGACTGCCCGCGGTGCTTCGTACGCTGCTGCTGTCGCTGCTCGCGCTCCTGCTGACGGCGGGAGTGGGCATCGAGACCGCACACCCCGACGGTCCGAGCGCGAGCGCTTCGCTGGACTGCTGTCCATCCAAGGCCGACAAGCCCGGCGAGACCGAAGTCACGGACTGCTGCGACACCGACCTGGGCCGCTGCTGTAGCAACGGCACGATGGTGCTCCCGGTCGCGGGCGCCCCGCTCCAGCGCCGAGTCACGGTGGTCAGCGAGCTCACCGCGCTCCCCGTTCCGCCGAGGCACCGAACCCGGGCCACCGGGCCACCCCCGACGCCGCCGCCTATCGCCTGAACTCCCTGCATCCTCCCCGCTCCCTCGCGGAGCGACCCCAACCTGCATGGAGATCCAGATGATCACCCTGATGTTGTTGGCCATCGTGGCCTGCGGCGGGGACACCCCTGCCACCGAGACCCCCGCCACCCCTCCCTCCGCCGAGGCCCACGGTGACGCCACCGTGCCCGGTTCGCACTCGGACTGGTGCCCCGAGCACGCCGTGCCCGAGTCGCAGTGCACCCGCTGCGACGCCTCCCTCGTCCCCGCCTTCCAGGCGACCGGGGACTGGTGCGCCGAGCACAGCCTGCCCGAGTCGCAGTGCCTGCAGTGCAACCCGGAGCTGAAGATCGAGCGCCCCCCCGAGGGGAGCTGACATGCCGACCCGTCTCCAGGGGGTTCTCCTCCTGGGGATCGGGCTGCTGGCTGCTTGCGACGCCCCCTCCGTCGAGGAGGAGGGGACGATCGCCGCTGCGGCCACGGCCGATCCCGAACTGTGCGCCGAGCACGGGGTGCTGGAGTCCGTCTGCCCCAAGTGCAACCCACGCCTCGTCGCGGTGTTCCAGGCCAAGGGGGACTGGTGCGAGGAGCACGCCTTCCCCGAGTCCTTCTGCCCGATCTGTGCTCCCGAGGAGCGCGGGCGGCCACCCGTCCAGCCGACCGGCACCGACGGCGCCCCGCCAGACGGCACCCTGGTGCGCTTCCGCGGCCCCGAGGTCGAGGAGCAGGCCGGCCTCGAGACCGTCGAGGCCGAAGCGCACGACTGGGTCGAGGGCATCGAGGCGGTCGCCCGCATCCGATGGGACACGACCAGGTCGGCTGTCGTGAGCGCCCGGTACGCAGGCGTCGTAGCTCGCGTTGGGGCCGAGGAAGGCGAACTCGTCACCGCGGGGCAGATCCTGGCCGAGCTGCGGAGCGCCGACGTGGCGGAGCATCGCTCCGGACTCTTCGCAGCGCGTGAGGTCCGGGACGTGAAGGCCGATGCGGTGGAGCGATTGGCCCGGCTGCTCGAGGCGGGGGTGGGCTCGGAGCGGTCCCTGCTGGATGCTCAGCAGGAGTTGGCCGAGGCGGAGCGCGAGGTCACCGCGCTCAAGGCCCGCCTGGGCCTGGCCGGGGCCGGCGAGGGCGACCGACTGGTCCTCACATCGCCAGTCGACGGGCTGGTCGTCGCCCGGCACGTCGGCCTGGGGGCGACCCTCGCCGCCGAGCAGACGCTCTTCGAGCTCGTCGACCCCAGTCGGGTCTGGGCTGAGATCGACGTGCCCGAGCGACAGCTTCCGCAGGTGCTCCTCGGCCAGGAGGTCCGGGTCCGCGTCGACGCCTTTCCGGAGCTCGAGTTCACCGGCAGCGTCGACATGCTCTCACCCGCCGTGGACCCGGCGACGCGCACGGTGTGGGCCCGCGTCGGCCTGGACAACCCCGACGGGCTGCTGCGCGAGAACCTGTACGGCCAGGCGACGGTGCTGGCCGAGACCGCGCTTCGGGCCGTCGTCGTGCCCTCGGCAGCGGTGCAGCGCGTCGGCGAGGTCAACCTGGTCTTCGTCCGGCAAGAGCAGGGTGTCTACGTCGCACGACGGGTGCGCGTGCTGGCCCGCGAGGGTGGGCGCGTGCGCATCGCCGGGGGGGTACACGTCGGCGACCTCGTCGTCACCACGGGCAGCTTCCTGCTGAAGACCGAGACCCTCAAGGACAGCATCGGCGCCGGCTGCTGCGACGTGGAGTAGGCATGCTCTTCGATCGAGTCATCCGCTGGTCGCTGCGACACCGCGGCGTCGTGCTCGCGGCCTGGGCCCTGGTGGGTCTGGCCGGCGTCATCGCGCTCCTGCGCCTGCCGCTGGACGCCTTCCCCGACACGACCCCGGTGCAGGTGCAGGTCAACACCACCGCGCCCGCTCTGTCCCCAGAGGAGATCGAGCGCCAGATCACGTGGCCGGTCGAGCAGGCCCTGTCTGGGCTGCCGGAGCTGACTGAGGTGCGTTCGCTGTCCCGCTTCGGGCTCTCGCAGGTCACCCTGGTCTTCGACGAGGACGCCGACATCTGGCGCTCCCGCCAGGTGGTCGCGGAGCGTCTCGGCACCGTCGCCCTGCCCGAGGGCGTCGACCCGCCAGCCCTCGGGCCCGTGGCGACCGGTCTGGGGGAGGTCTTCCACTACCTCGTGCGCGGCGAGGACTACACCGTCTCGGAGCTGCGGACAGCCCAGGAGTGGGTGCTTGCCCCTCAGCTGCGATCCGTCCCAGGGGTGGCCGAAGTGAACACCTGGGGCGGGGACGAGCGCCGCGTCGAGGTGCTGGTGTCGCCCGAGGCGCTGATCCGCCACCAGCTCACCTTGGACGAGGTGCTCCACGCCCTGCAGCAGGACAACCGCAACGTCGGCGGCGGCAACATCGACGACGCAGGCGAGACCACGCTGATCCAGGGAGCAGGGCGCTTCGAGCGGCTCGACGACCTGGGCGAGGTCGTGCTTGCAAGCCACCAAGGCGTGCCCGTCCGCGTGCGCGACGTGGCCGAGGTCACCGACGGACGCCAGCTCCGTCGCGGCGCCGTGACGGCCCATGGGCAGGGCGAGGTCGTCCTCGGCCTCGGGTTCATGTTGATGGGCGAGAACAGCGCCCACGTCACCGAGCGGCTGGAGGTGCGGCTGGCGGAGGCGGCCGAATCCCTCCCCCCCGGGATGACGGCCGAGCCGATCTACGAGCGCACCTGGCTGGTCGACCAGGTCCTGCACACCGTACGCACGAACCTCTTCGAGGGCGCCCTGCTCGTCATCGCGGTCCTCTTCGTCTTCCTGGGCAACTGGCGGGCGGGCTTCGTCGTCGCGCTGGTCATCCCGGTGTCCATGCTCTTCGCCGGGACTCTGATGGAGCGACTGGGCATCGCAGGCAGCCTGATGAGCCTGGGCGCCATCGACTTCGGCCTGGTCGTGGACAGCTCCATCGTCCAGGTGGAGAACGCTGTGCGGCGCCTGGCCGAGCGCCCGGACGAGGACCCCGTGCAGGTGGTCGGCGACGCGGCCCTGGAGGTCCGAAAGCCCACGCTCTTCGGCGAGCTCATCATCCTGGTGGTCTACCTGCCCGTCCTGGCGCTGGAGGGCGTCGAGGGCCAGCTCTTCCGCCCGATGGCCTTGACGGTCGTCTTCGCGCTGATGGGCTCGATGTTCGCGTCACTCACCCTCGTGCCGGTGCTGACGAGCCTGGCGGTTCGGGCGCGTGGCGCAGACCGGGAGTCCTTGGCGGTGCGCCTGGCGCAGCGGCTCTACCGCCCGGCCTTGCTGCGCGCTCTCGACAACCCGGGCCTGGTCCTGGCGATGGCGCTGCTGCTGGTGCTCAACGCAGCGTGGCTGTCCACCCGCCTGGGCACGGAGTTCGTGCCGCGGCTGTCCGAGGGCGCCGTCGTGGTGAACACCGTCCGCCTGGCCAGCGTCTCGCTGGACGAGTCGGTGCGCTACGGGACCGAGATCGAAGAGGTCCTGCTCCAGGCCTTCCCCGACGAGATCGAAGCCGTCTGGACGCGAACCGGGAGCGCCGAGGTGGCGACCGATCCGATGGGCATCGAGCTCTCGGACGTCTTCATCACGCTCACACCTCGCGACCAGTGGACCCGGGCGGACGAGCAGTCCGAGCTGGTCGCGGCGATGCAGGAGGAGCTGGCCGGGCTGCCGGGCATGAACATGGTCTTCACCCAGCCCATCGAGATGCGGGTGAACGAGATGGTCGCCGGCGTCCGTTCGGACCTGGGCATCAAGGTGTTCGGCGACGACCTGACGCGCATGCGCGAGATCGCGCTGCAGATCGAGCAGGTGGTGAGCGGGATCGACGGCGCGGCGGACCTCAGCGTCGAGCAGACCACCGGACTCCCCGTCCTTCGCGCAGCGCTGGATCGCGAGACTCTCGGCCGTCACGGCGTGTCACCGAGCTCGGTGCTGCTCGCGCTGGAGGCCTTCGGCGGCGTCGAGGTGGGGGAGCTCTTCGAGGGAGAGCGCCGCTTCCCGATCGCGCTGCGGCTGGAGGAGGAGGCGAGGCAGCACACCGACCAGGTGGAGCGGCTGTTGGTGACCGGCTCGGAGGGCACGCGCCTCCCCTTGGGCTTGCTGACCGAGGTCACGCGGACCGAGGGCCCCGCGTCCATCCAGCGGGAGTGGGGGCGCCGCCGCCTGGTCGTCCAGGTCAACGTGCGCGACCGGGACCTCGGCGGCTTCGTGGCCGAGGTCCAGGAGCGGGTCCGCGACGAGGTCACGCTGCCAACCGGCTGGTTCGTGCGCTACGGGGGCCAGTTCGAGCACTACGAGCGCGCCCGGGAGCGCCTCCTCGTGGTCGTGCCCCTGGCGCTCCTGCTCATCGCCTTGCTCCTCTACGCGACCTACGGCCGGGTGGTCGATGCGCTCCGCGTCTTCACCGGGGTGCCCTTCGCCGCCGTCGGAGGCGTCGCCGCCCTGTGGCTCCGGGAGCTGCCCTTCAGCGTGTCCGCGGCCATCGGCTTCGTCGCCCTGGCCGGCGTGTCCGTCCTGGCCGACATGGTGCTCGTGTCGACGATCCGCCGCCACCTGGACGCCGGCGTACCGGTGCGCGAGGCCGTGGAGCGCGCCGCGGTCGAGCGCTTGAGGCCTGTGCTGATGACCGGCCTGGTGGCGGCGCTGGGCTTCGTCCCGATGGCGTTGAACACCGGCATCGGCGCGGAGGTCCAGCGCCCCCTGGCCACGGTGGTCATCGGAGGGCTGCTGTCGTCCACCGCCCTGACGCTGCTGGTGCTCCCGGTGCTCTACACCCTGACCGCGAGGTCCCGGTGAGACGGACGGCGCGACTCGTCGCAGCGCTCCTGGGGGTGCAGGCGGTCCTGGTGGGGATCTGGTGGACGATCGAGCGAGTTCGGGCCCCACCCCCGCCCTTCGACTGGGCCCCGGTCGACGGGCCGGCCCCGTCGATCGAGCTCGCCCGGGGCGAGGAGCCCGTCCTGGTCCCGGCTGGCACGCACCTGGTCCACTTCTGGGCGACCTGGTGCGCTCCCTGCCAGCAGGAGCTGCCCGAGCTGATCGACGCAGCCGAGGAGCAGGGTGTGCCTCTGCTCGCGGTGACGGACGAGCCCTGGCCCGTCGTCGAGGCCTGGTTCGGAGGCAAGGTCCCCGCCGTCGTGGTGCGCGACCCCTCCGGCGCTGCAGCGGCGCGGTGGGGAGTGAGCTCCCTGCCCGACACCTGGGTGGTGTCCCAGGGACGGCTCGACGCCCGCGTCCAAGGGGCCAGGCCCTGGGCGGAGCCAGGCGCCCGCGAGTTCCTTCGAGGGCTGCGCTGATGCCCTCGCCGACGCCGAGATACCCCATGCACAAGACGCTTCGTCACCTCACCCTCGTGCTCGTCCTCCTCTGCCCCCTCCTGGGGTGGGCAGGCCAGGCCCTGACGCCGGACGAGGCCGTCCGGGCCGCCTTCGAGGCCAGCCCGGAGCTCAGGGCCGCGGAAGCGGTCCTGCTGCAGGCGGAGGGCGAGATGGCCCAGGCCTTTGGCGCCAACCCCACGTTGTCGGGCTCCGTGCTGGTGGATGGTCCTGCGGAGCTGCAGCTCAGCCGGCCCGTGTCCCTGACGGGGGAAGGCATGCGCCGACGCCAGGCGGCCGCAGCCCGGGTCGAGGCGGCGAACGCCCAGCTCCGACGGGCGCGCTTCGAGCTGGCCCACGCCGTGCGCACGGCCTACGTCGACGCCGTCGTCGCCATCGAGGTCGCGGAGGTGGCCGACGAGGGCCTCGCACTCGCCGTCCGGCTCGTGGACCTCGTCTCCCGGCTCGAAGCCGAAGGGGAGGCTTCTGAGCTCGAGGTGAACCTGGCGCGGCTGGCGCAGGCCGAAGCCGGTCTCCGGCTCATGGAGGCTAGTGCGTTTGAGGCCGCTGCCGCGGAGCGACTCTCCGCCCTGGTCGCGATGCCGGTCCACGCCGGAATGCTGGCCCGGGACATCGATGTGCCCGCGCCGTCCGAGGGCGTGGAGGAGGACCGCAGCGATGTCCGAGCGGCGCAGGCGGTGGTGTTGGCCGCAGAGCGCGAGCTCGCAGCCCAGCAGGCAGCGGCGCTTCCGCCGCTGGTGGTGGGGGTGCGAGCGGAAATCGATGGAGGGGTCACGACGGTGGGCCCGTCGCTGGCGGTGGAGCTGCCGCTCCGGAACCGGAACCAGGCCGGACGGGCCGACGCTCGGGGGGAGCTCCTCACGGCCCAGGCGCACGTCGTCGAGGCCGAGGCGGTGGCCAGCACCGAGGTGGCGACGAGCCGCCAGCGGGACGAGCTCGGCCAGGAGACGGTCTCGGCGCTTGGCCTGGACCCGCTCGCCGCGGCGGCGGCGGCCCTGGAGAGCGTCGAGGCTGGCTACGTGGCCGGTGAGATCGACCTCATCCAGGTCGTCCTTCTCCAAGCCCAGATCCTGGGCGGCCAGGCTGCGGTGGTCCAGCTCGAGGGCTTCGTCGCCCGTGCGCGCCTCGACCTGCTGCTGGCTGTAGAAGACCCGGCGCTGGTGGCCTCGCAGTAGCCGCCCTGCGGGTACACCGAGCGCTCAAATCACCGATATCACTTGCCTCCATCAGTAGGTGCAGTTGTTCCAGCTGCAGCCCAGCGTGGCCTGGAGGATGAGGCTGTGGGCCTCGCTCGGAGGCCGGAAAAGAGGCGGCTCGTCGCGCATGGGGCACTCATACTCTGTCCACCCGACTCGTCCCATGCCTCGCCAGCCGGTCCCGCGCCGTCCGGACGCGTGTCCGGAACGACCGCCTGCTGATCAAGCGAGGTTCAGCGTGACGCGTTGGCCGTCCTCGAGCAGGAGCGTTCCGGGTGGCGCCGTGGCCATCGACGCCCTCAGCGCCCGCGTCGGCAGTCCCAACATTCGCCGGACGGGACCGATGCTGTCGATCAGCACGGCCCGGCGGGCGCCGAGCGCCCCCAGCATGCGACCGCACGCCTCTTCGTCGTCGAAGTCCGGGCTGGCGATGGCGACGTGGCAGTCGGCGAAGAACGCCCGGACCTCGTCGGCGCCGGCGGGCGTCACGAAGCGATGCAGCGCCTGCTGGCAGAGACCGATCCGCATACCGGACCAGTCCAGGCGCACGGCCAGGGGTGGTGCGGCGGGGCGGGACAGGGTGTGCGCCAGCCGTCGCGCAGCGACATGGGGCCGACGAAGCCCTATGAAGGTCTTCCGCAGGGCCTCTCTCGGAGTAGCGTAGGGGATCGGGCGATAGGGCAGGACAGCGACCTCGAAAGCACCGAATCGAGCGGGCCTGTCCGGGATCAGGGGGACGCCGGACACACCGAGCCAGTCGAGGACGTCGGGGTCGGCGAGCACGGCGCCTGCCCCACCCACGCCGGAGACGCGCTCGGCCTCGGACCAGGTGATGAGGACGGGGTCATCGGCGACCGGTAAGGGCGGATCGACGCAGAGGCTGTCCTCGTCCAGGGTCAAGCGCAGACCGCTCATGCCCAGGTGTTGGAGGGTGAGCTGCATCGTCATCCGCCGGCGCGCCTGGCCCGGATCTCGGCCACGATGACCGGACGCTCTGCGTCCGGGAGCCGGTCCAGGAACACGAAAACCGAGCGCTCCTCCACCTCCAGGTGGGACCGCAGCAGCGTCGCGAAGGGGCGGCTGGCCGCCTGGAGCGCGCTGGTCCGAGGGCCCCCGGCCACGACCGAGTCCAGCGCCGCGACGACCGAGAGGCACCCCGTGTCGATGGCGTGGTGCTCGTCGGCGAGGCGCCGGAGCGTCGCAGCGAGCTCGGGTCCGAGTCCGAGTCGGAGGAGCCTCGGCGCGACGGAGGCGTCCTCGTCTTCGGCGTGCAGGGGCAAGGCCTCGCGAAAGTAGTGGGCGCAGTCCCGGGCGGTGGCGATGGCCCGAGGATCGCTCCAGTCCGGGAAGGCCAGCAGGGCCTCGATGCCGCCGAGGTACCGGCGGATCCGTGCGTGACAGGCCATCAGGAGGTCGAGGGGCTCCTCGGCGCCAAGCGCGTCCTGGGCACTCATCGGACCGCCGCGCGGACGAGCGCGTCCGGTAGCCGCTCCGGGCTCGGCAGCACCGACCAACGGGCCGCGCCGAACATCGCGGGGAGCCACCCCGACGCGGCGGCGTCGATCGCGAGGGCGTGCGTCCGGACGCCGACCCGAGCGCCTTCGGCCAGCGCCTTCCGAACATCGGCGACGCCGTGCCGCCCCTCGTACCGGTCGTAGTCGGTGGGCTTGCAGTCGCTCACGAGGATGAGGTCCCGGCAGGTCTCCGATCTGGCTGCCAGGCGTGCGTTCGCGTGGCGCAGTGCGGGTCCGATGCGCGTGTAGCCCTGGGGCGAGAGCAGCGACAGCCGTCCTCGACCGACCGACCACGGCTCGCCCCACCCACGCACCGTCCAACAGCGCACCTTGTGGCGGGTGTGGCTGGCGAACGCGAGCACCTCGACCTCCTCCCCCAACCTGTCGAGGACCTCTCCCAGCACCAACACGGAGTCCCTCGCCACATCCAGGACCCGCCGGTCCGCCACCCAGGAGTCCGTCGACAGGGAGACGTCGAGCAGCACCAGGGTGGCGACGTCCCGCCGTACCCGCGCCGACTCGACGTACAGCCGCGGACTGGGACTCCGCCGCGCCGCGAGGGTGGCCCACGCGTCGCACAGCGCGTCCACGTCGACGTCCGCGCCGTGAAGGGAGCGGGGGCGGGCCCGAAGTCGGTCCCGGCGTCGCAACAGCTGGCCGTACAGGCGGTCGATGGTCCGGCGATGGGCCGGCAGGGTCTGGCGCGCCCAGGCACCACCGCCGGGCGGGAGCGCCGACGGATACACCCGACACCAGCCCTTGCGGTAGCGGCCCGCTCGCGCATCCCACTCGTCGTACAGGACGGCGCGCTCGTCGGCGCCGACCTCCTCGACGTGCGCTGAGACCCGGCCCGGGTTGTCCAACACGTCGTACTCGTTGAAGCGCAAGAAGGCATCCAGCTTCTCGGCCCAGTCCGCCATGACCATGCGCCGCTGCTTCCGCGCCTGAAGCTCCGCGTAGTCCAGGTACATCACGACGATGTGGTTCAGCTCCTCGAGCTCCTTCTGGGTCAGGTCGTTCTTCGCGACGGCGACATCGCTCTTGAGGAGCTTGCCTCGTGGTGCCGACTTCCAACTCGTCAGCCCCATGTTCGGCCGTTCGGCGTCTGCTCGCTCGGCGATCAGCTCGGCCGCAGTCTTGCCGTGGATGGCCCAGTGCATCTTGTTCTGCACTGTCGCGTAGAAGGTCCGGGTGACGTCGGCGGCCGGGTCGTAGTCGACCGAGCACTCGGCGTAGATGTCGGTGACCTTCTGGTAGAAGCGGCGCTCCGAGGCCCGGATCTCCCGGATCTTCTCGAGCAGTTCGTCGAAGTAGTCCGCTCCGAACCGAGGGCCGTTCTTGAGCCGCTCCGAGTCGAGGACGAAACCCTTGATGATGAACTCGCGCAGCGTCGAGGTGGCCCAGATCCGGAACTGGGTCGCCGACCTCGAGTTGACCCGGTAGCCGACGGCGATGATGGCATCGAGGCCGTAGAAGCGCGTGAGGTAGACCTTGCCGTCTGCGGCAGTCCTTTCCATTTCGGAAACAACTGACTCAGCTACCAACTCGCCGGACTCGAAGATCTTCTTCAGGTGCTTGGAGATGGCCGGCACCTGGACCCCGAAGAGCTCGGCCATGCGCCGCTGGGTCAGCCAAACCGTCTCGTCCTGGTAGACGACGTCGATGCGGACCTGACCATCCGGCGACGTGTACAGGAGCAGATCATCCATGGCGTCCTCCTATCCTGACTGAACAGGTGTTCAAGTCCCGTCGAGCTGCCTGACTTCGGCTGCCTCGCCGGTATCCGCGTGCACGACCTCGCTGATCACCCGTGTGGTGGCGTCGTCGAGCCACACCTCCAACTCCCGGGCCAGCTCCTCGAACTGAGGCCAGAAGGTCTCGTCCAAGAAGCGCTCTGGAACCCTGAGCATGACGGTCTGCCGTCGCTGACGAGGACGGCGGTAGGGCCTGAGCCCGTAGCGGCGTGCCAGCGCGAGGAAGAGGCGGCGCTTCCACGGGTCGGGCAGGCTGAAGCGGAACTCGACCGGAGGCGACTCCCGCTCGAGTTCGGCGAGGCGGGCCCGGATCCGCTCCAGCGCCGCCCCCGCCGCGTCTCGTTCACCCGGGGTCGCGGCAACCGCGAAGAGCGCCTCGACCTTGAGCAGGCGCTCGACCAGCTTCTGCTCGGTCACGTGTCCAACCCGAGCCAGCGCCGATGCGCTGCGACGTGGAGGGCATGGAGAGTGCCCTCGGGGAACACGAGGCCCTTGAAGAGGACGTCGAAGGAGTGGCCCTCGTAGCGGACCGAAGCCTCCAGCCCCGAGTACGGCTGGCCGTCCCAGTCGACGCCATGAATGGTCACGGGCATGTCCCCGAGTCGGGCTTCGCGTGGCCAGGGCAGCTCGCTGACCGCGCAGTGGAACGCCACCATCTGCTCGGCGTCGCGGTAGGCGTCGACGAGGATCTCTTCGAGGAGGGCTTCCTGGTCCATCCGGACCGCCTAACGCCGTCGGCCCTCCCGGCGCGCCCTCCGCTCAGCGCTTCTTCGTTTCCGCTTCTCTTTGAGGGCGACGGCTCCCGCGGGGCCTCGCAGCCAGGGCAGGAGGTCGATTTCCTCCAGGTCTGCAGCGAGTTGGCCTTGGGCCTCGAGACCCGAGAAGCTCTGGCCCTCCCACTCTGCATCGACGAGGATCTCCTCGAGAAGGGCCTCGAGGCCCGGCTCGCTCCACACCCGCGGCACGCCCCCGTGGCGGTGTCGAGGGACACTCAACCAGAGCGCCCCAGCCCGTGGCGGCGGAGCATGCGGAACACGGTGCCCTCGGCCAGTCCGGCCTCTCGCGCGACCGCCGCGACGTTGCCGTTGCAGCGTTCCAGGAGCGCGACCAGGCGGCGACGCTCGAAGGCGTCCGTCAGCCAGCGTCGAGCCTCGCGCCAGGGGAGTGTGCTCAGAGGCGCGGCGAGCGGGTCGAGGTCCTCGCAAAGCGCCGCGGGCAAGTCGTCGAGACACAGCGCGCCTCCGTCCGACAGGGCGACGGCCCTGGCCAGGACGTTGCGGAGCTCGCGGACGTTGCCGGGCCAGGACCAGAGGGCGAGGGCCCCCTGGATCTCGAGGGAGGGCTCACCTGGGCAGCCGAGCTCCGCGAGGAGATCCTCGACCAGGAGCGGAAGATCGTCGGCGCGTGCCCGGAGGGAGGGGACGACGAGCTCGACGACCGAGAGGCGGAAGTAGAGGTCCTCTCGAAAGGCTCCGTCGGCGACGAGCTTCCGGAGGTCGTGACGGCTGGTGGTGACCAGGCGGACGTCCGCCCTCTGGCGATCGTTCCCGCCCACCGGGAGGAAGGTCCTGTCGTCGAGGACGCGAAGAAGCATCGGCTGGAGCGAGCGCGGGAGTTCGTCGATGTTGGCGAGCTGCAGGGTGCCGCCGTGGGCCTGCTCGAAGGCGCCGGCGCGGTCTCGATGCGCACCGGAGAACGCCCCCGCGACGTGCCCGAAGAGCGCCGATGCGGCCAAGCTCGGTTGGGCCGAGGCGCAGTCGAAGACGACCCTTCGGCGGCGGAGGCTCAGGCTGTGGAGGGCCTCGGCCACGCGCTCCTTGCCCGAGCCGGTCTCTCCGCTGACGAGCACGGGCAGAGGGGTCGGGGCGACGCGGCCGAGCGCGTCGAAGACCTCTCGCATGGCGTCGCTTCGCGCGCAGAGTCCATTCGCTCGTTCCTTGTTCAGCCCATCGAGCACCCGCACTACGGCCTGGGACTCGAACACCAGCCTGCAGCTCCCCACGACGAAGGCTGTGTGAGGGGACAGCCACGCCTCCCCGACATCGGCCCCGCAGATGCGGATGCTCTGCCCCGGCGCAGCGCGAATCGAGACGCCCTGGTCCGTCGCTTCGAGGACCACGTGGTGTTCCGCGCAGGAGCCCGGCGGCAGTCGGACTTCGTCATCGCTCGCAGAGCCGATGGCGACGCGCGCCCCCGAGAGCTCCCAGCGCGCCCCTGCTTCCGGCCCACCCGTGCATTGAAGCCGGCCTCCCTCGAGAGTCTGAACGGCCCAGAAGGGGTGGGTCACGGGACGCGTCGTCATTCCGTTCCCCGACGCCGCCGGAGGGCCTCGCTCAGGGCCTCCGCTCTCCGGGCACGGTCCGAAGGGGCCTGCACCTCGACGTGGCGGAGCACAACGTCGAGGAGCGCGTCCGCGGTCCTCTCGACGAGGGCCTCGCATGCCCGCGCCGCCTTGTCCCAGGTCACATCGTCGGCATCGCAGGCGAGCACCAGGCGGTAGGCCTCGAGCGCACCCGCCGTGTCGTTCCACCCCAGCTCGCGCGCCTCCGCCAGCGCCTCGTCGAACAGCGCGAAGGCACGGTCCGACTCCCCGCTCGTAGCCAAAGCCACCGCCAACGCGCCGACCGTGTGGCAGGTGGGCTGCCCAAGGCCCTGGCTCTCAGCGCGGCAGCGGCCCAGGGCGTCGATGGCGGGGCGGCCGTCGAGGAGATCGGCGAAGGCGGGCCAGAAGCGGGCGCTGGCCTCCCACACCCGGAACCCGTGGGCCGAACACAGGGCCTCCTGACGTTGGGAGAAGGCCCTGACAGCCTCCAGATCCAGGCCTGCGATGGAGGCCTCGGCCAGGCCGTCCAGGCACACGCAAGCGACGAAGGTGTCGCCGCTGGCGGTGGCCTCGGCGAGCGTCTTCTCCAGCGCCGAGCGAGCCTCCTGGTGACGCCCGAGGGCCGCGAGGAGTCGGCCGGTGTCGCGCCCTCCCTGGAGCGCGAGTCGCGGCTCGGAGGACCCGGCTACGTTGCGCGCAAGCTCGAGGGCCTCGTCGAGCGCTCCCCGCATCCAACGGTGGTGACAGCGCTGCAGATCGAGGGCTTCGTCGAGGGCCCAGTCCGGCGCGTTCGCGTGTGATGCCAGCTCCTCCACCCGCTCTGCAGCCGCGTCGACGCCCTCGCGCACGAGGGCCAGCCGGCAGCGCCACAGGCCCATCCGTCCGAAGATCTCCGAGGTCTCGGCCCGCCCTGCGGCTGCCTCGCCCCACAGCGAGATCGCTCGGGAGACCTCGCTGAAGGCTCCCTGGCGCCAGAGCCGTTCGACCTCGGTCTCCAAGGGCGCCAGCGCCCCCTCCAGATCGCCGGCCTGTACCCGGTGGTGCCCGATCCGTCCGGGTGCCAGGCCCTCGTCGACGGCCACCTCGGCCCATGCGGCGTGGAAGGTGGACCATCGGCCCTTTCGTCGCGCGTGGGTGTTCAGAGCCTCTCGGGCCATCGCGTGGACCAGGCGCCAGGAGTCCCCATCGCGCAACGCGAGGCCGGCTTGGAGGAGGCGCTCGAGAGCCTGCTCGTCGGGGTGGATGCCCGCCCGGGCGCACACCCGCTCCCAGCGAGAGGCGTCGATCTCGAGGCCGCCGGCTGCCGCCAGCTCGATGCTGGAGGCGTCGACACCCTCGAGGACCCCCTCCAGCCGCCCCGTCCACAGGGCTTCGAGGTCGGGCGGCATCCCCGGGTCCGCCCCTTCGGCCAGGTCGTAGCCTCTCGGGGAGGGGACCAGCAGACCCCGTCGGACCCAGTCGGAGACCAGCTGGACCGCCATCAGTGGGTTTCCGGCGGAGCGCTGCGCGAGCGCTGTCGCGGCGGCGTCGTCCAGCCCGAGGACGGCCTCGGCCACAGCGTCGGTCGGCAGAGCGTCCAGGGCGATGCGCTCGGCGTCGATGGCCTTCAGCATCGCCGCGGTCTCGGGCTCCCCGCGCGAGGCCTCGTCCTGAACCGTGAGCACGAGCAGGATGGGGAAGGCGCTCCCCACCACGGCCTTGCAGACCTCGAGGCCTCGAGGCGCCCACTGAGCGTCGTCGAGGACGAGGACGAGGGCGCCGCCGAACGCGAAGTCCTGTAGGGCTCCAACGATCAGGACGTGGCGGAGGGCGGCCTCGGAGACGCTCGTCGGGTCGGCGAGCAGATCGGAGAGCGCGCTGCGGTCACGTGGCGGAGCGCCTCGAGCGGCGAGGGCTCGGTCCACCGGCACGTCGCCGATCGACGTGGCCAGCGCGACGACGAGACCCTCTCGAGCCTCGGCACCGTGGGTGGCGAAGAGAGCCGCCAGACCCTGTTCCCGGGCCCACCAGCACAACTCGAGCGCCAGTCGGGTCTTGCCCATGCCCGAGGGACCGCTCAGGACGAGGGCCTCGGCGCGGCCTTCGCGCTCGACCCGCCGGAGAGTCTCGCGGAGCCTCGTCGTCTCCTCGGCCCGTTCCACCAGCGGAACCGGGCGCAGACCCACCAGGGAAGCGCCCACTCCTCGGAGAGCGGGTGCTGGCCGGCGCGTCAGGGTCCACGGCCCGTGCAGGGCCCGGAGCTGAGCAGCCGCCTGAGCAGCGCTCTCGGGCCGGCGGAGGGGGTCCTTCTCGAGGAGCGCATGGACCCAGGCCTCGACCCCCTCCGGGACGGGCGTCGAGGGCGTCAGCGCGGGTGGACTCCGATGCAGGTGGTCCTGGGCCGTGGCGTCGTCGCCGAACACGGGGGCTCGGGTGAGCAGGTGCCAGGCGAGGCAGCCGACGGCGTAGAGATCCGTCCTCGGGCCTTGGCGGCCGCGTTGACCTCGGAGCTGCTCCGGGGCCATCCAGCCGGGGGTGCCGGCGTCGAGGCTCTCCGGCCCGAGGCGGGCGATGCCGAAGTCCGCGAGCGCGACGCTTCCATCGGCCCTCAGCAGCACGTTCGACGCCTTCACGTCTCGATGAACGACCCCTCGGGCGTGGGCGTGGGAGAGCGCCGAGAGCAGCTCCTGGAGCAAGCGGAAGACCTCGGGCCAGTCCCGATCCGGGGCGTCCTCGGCGAGCGTCGAGGCGGCGCGCTCCATGCTGAGCCACGGGCTGTCGGGCCAGCGCGGGTCGTCCTGTGCACAGCGGCCTTGTTCGAAGACTCGGACCACGTGGGGATGGTCCAGCCGGGCCACCGCTCGAACCTCGTCGGCGAAGGACGCCGTCGCCCCCGGAGCGCTCAGCGCCGGGACGACCTTGAGCGCGACCGGGAGCTCGGTGGCCGTATCGGTCGCGGCCCAGACCTCGCCCATTCCGCCGACCGCGAGTTTGTGGTCCAGTCTCGAGCGTCCGAGCGTCGCCATGCACCCAACCTATCGGGAGCGATGCGCTGGCACGCTTGTTGCTCAGTGGAGTCCCTCGCGCTTCGGCGTCCAAGGAGTCCGCGATGTTGCTCACCCTGCTCACCCTGTGCTGCGTTCCCGACACCAGCGATCCGGATCCCGGACCCGCCCAGCCAGCGCGCGACGAGGATGTCTTCGGGGACAGCGTCTTCGAGCCGGACAGCGGGGCCCCCGACGACGACTGCGTCGAGGGCGATCCCGAGGGCACCCTGCGCAGCATTCGCATCTGGACCGACACGAGCCCCTCGTGGGTGGCCTGGGCCGAGGTGGAGTTCAGCGGGTCCCGCGCCGGAGGAGACGTCGGCGCGTTGATCTCGGGGGCCACCCTGAGCGGGAGCTCCTCGGATGGCCTCGATGCGCTCCGGGACGGCGACCGCAGCACGATCTGGAACGCCGGGGACTTCGCTCCCCAGTGGATCCAGCTCGACTTCGGCGAGCCGATCACGCCCACCGTCCTGCAGCTCACGGTGGCCCAGACTCCATCGGGCGACACTCGGCATGTTGTCGAGATCGCTCAGAGTTGCGGGGACTTCGACCCTGTCCACATGTGGTCCGAGGACACCTCGAACGGCCAGACCCTGCGCTGGAACGCGGCCGCGGACGAGGCCTGCGACACCATGGACCTGAACCTCGTTCTGAAGAAGACGAGCGCCCCTTGCTGGGACTGCGAGTTCTGGTTCGATCCCATGGACGTCGAGGCCCAACGTCCTCGCCTCGAGGTGCGCTGGAGCCTCGACGGGGTGTCCTCGACGTCGGTGTTCCAGGATGGGCCATCAGGTGTCGACGGTCCCCTCACCAGCACCTTCATCATGGGTGCGGACGCGCTGCTGGGGCCGGGTTCCTGTGCATCCGGCGACGACGCGTGCAGGGCCAACTTCCTCCACAAGCTGCGCACCCAGGTGTGGGACGGCGTGCACTACTACAACGGCCTCGTCCACACAGACCTCAGCGCGATTCCGTGTGAGGCAGAGATCGAAGAAGCGCAGCTGTGGCTCTGGATCCACGAGGAGCGCGGTCTTGCGGGCGCCGACAAGACGAGCACGGCCGCCTTCTACAGGGGCGTGAGGGACTTCGACGTGGAGACCGTCCATGGGCTCCGCTACGGCGTGGGGGCGGACGGAGCGGACCTGCTGTGGACCACTCCAGGCGGCGACATCGGCGAGAGCGTCCTGGAGATCGAGGCCACCCGCGACTTCTGGGACCGAGGCTTCCACAAGGGCTCCCCCGAGGCCTGGTTCGACTTCACCGACCACGTCCAGGACCTGCAGTTCGAGCGCTGAGACATCGATGTCTCGTCCCCGCCCCAACCCCTGATCCAGATTCCCCACTTCGGAGATCCGATGTCCCTGTTGATCCTGCTCTCCTGTTCGGAGCACCTCGCCGCTGGCGACCCACCCTTCCGGTCCCCGCGGACCCCCGACCGGGACACAGCGGTGCCCCTCGACACCGGTTCAGCCGACAGCGACCCACCCGCCGACACCGAGGACACCGGGGACGCCCCCACCTTCGACACAGGCGAGGTGGTCGAGGCGGATCCTTGCGACGGGCTCACACCCGGGATGTGCTGGGTTCGCACGAACCCGATGGTGATCAGCGGCCTGGTGCCATCGATGGGCGCTCCCCCAGCCAGCGCCGTCGACGCCTACTTCGACGACTTCGGGGCCAACACGGCCCACGTCTGGATTACCGGGCTGCCCGCCGAGGTCGCTGGCTGGCGGACCCACGCAGGGAGCGACTTCCGGTTCATCGCCTGGCTCCAGAACGACGGGACGAGCGCGGCCAATGGCGAGGTGCTCGGCGGCGTGGGCGCGGGGGCCGACGGCCTCGTGGCCTACCAGGTCGGTGACGAACCAGAGGACCTGGCAGCGCTGCGGGAGATCGGGGTGGGAGTCGACGCGGTCCGTGCGGCAGATCCGGACGCTCTGGTCATCGTGAACTTCTCGGTGGGAAAGTCGGAGATCGACGAGATGTTCGACTACTTCGCCGACGACATGGCTGGGGACATCGTGTCCTACGACCGCTACAGCTACGACTACGGCGAGTACGAGAACATGATGGCGGTGCGCGAAGCGGGGCTCGAGCACGGCCTGCCCTACTGGCGCTACCTACGAAGCTTCGAGTTCACGGGAGCGACCCCACACTGGCCAGAGATCTCCGATCTGCGCTGGCAGGTCTACTCGGGCCTGACCTACGGCTTCACGGGCCACCATTGGTTCGTGTACCAGGTCAGCAGCGCACACACCCTGGAGCCGGCGTTCTTCACGAGCACAGACACCTGGACGGGCACCACCGAGCACTTCGACCAGGTCGCCGAGCTGAACCGGGAGCTGCTCCACGTCGGCCAGGTCATCACCCAGTTGACCAGCACTGGGGTGGGCTTCATCCCGGCGGCGTCCGTGTACACCCCCGAGAACCACGCGGACTGGACTCCCGGGACCGGGGGCGACCCCTACCTGAGCACGGTCGAGGCCGTGAACCTGCAGGCCTGGGAGCTCCAGGATCTGGTGGTCGGCCTCTTCGAGGACGACGAGGGCGAGCGCTACATCATGGTGCTCAACGGCAACCACGAGGGCGCGGACTGGCCCCTGTGGACCCACGACCGGGTGACCGTCGAGCTCGAGTTCGACTTCTCCGGTGCCGGGTCCGAGCTGGACGACAGCCGGATGGAGCTCCTCGATCCGGAGACTGGCGCGGTCTACGGCGCGGGTCTGGATGGCGGCGCTCTGCGGGTGGAGCTCCTGGCGGGCGAGGCCGTCCTGATGAAGTACGCGACGGACAAGGGCTGGGCTGGCCTCGACGGAGGCTGACCCCAGCCCTGGTCCCTTCGCGGCTGTACACAACGGAGGACGCGGTAGCCTCCGGCAAGCTTTGGTTCCTGTTGGCAGCCTGCAGGGTGGAAGGCGACGACGCGGGCGGGTACTTCGACTGCGAGGACCTGGGCTGCATGGACAGCCCCGACTGCGTGGAGGAGGAGACCGACGCGGACACCGACACGGATGTGACCGACGTCGACGGCGACGGCGTGAGCGTCGACGACGGGGACTGCGACGACACCGACGCCTGGGTCTACCCGGGCGCCACCGACGGGCTGCTCGCGAACCGCGACTGCGTGGATGGGGTCCTCTCGGGTGACCTCGGGTCCGCGGACACGCTCCTCGTCGGCGACGAGGGCTTTGGCCGGCAGGTCGTGATCGGGGGTGACCTCGACGGTGATGGGCTGGCCGACCTCGCCATCGCGGCGCCGGATGTGAGCTCGACGAACGTCGGCTCCGTCTACGTGTTCCTCGGCAAGAACCTCGGGCTGGGCGAGGTCCTCGGTCCCGAGGACGCGGACTGGGCCATCCAGAGCGAGGACTTCGCAGGCAGCGAGGGCGTCTCGGTCGCATGGGCCGGTGACCTCGAGGGCGATGGCTCCGACGACCTGCTCATCGGCTCGAGGGAGGCCCAACGCGCCTGGGTGGTCCGGGGCTCGGAGATGGGCGCAGGGGGCGAGGTCGACATCGAGTCGGTGGCTCGCTTCACGCTCACTGGAGCCATCGACCCGGGCTTTGCGCTGGTCGGTCTCAGGGGGCGGTGACCTCAACGGCGACGGCTACCCCGACGTGGCGGTCGCCGCGCCCTTCGGGTCGGACGGCCGGGTCTACCTGCTCTACAGCCGGCCGGACTGAACCGCCGCGGGCTGTAGGGGGCGCACGAATCGGGGACGGCCCCAATGCTCACCACCCTCCTCTTCTCCCTCGCAATCGCCAACGAAGCCGACTGCGTCAACGACTGCAGCGACGAGCTCGACGGCACCTGGTGGGTCAGCTGCCCCGATGGCATGAAGCCCGGACCCGCCGACGCCTGCGTGATCGACACCAGCGAGTGGCCCCAGGACGACGATGACTGCCCGCCAGGCTTCGTCCCAGGCCCCAGCGGTGAGTGCGTGCCGGACCGCGCTACGACCCTCGGCCGTGAGCTGCTGGCGCTGACCGCTTCCGGTCTGGCCTCGCAGGGAGCTCTGACCGAGACCAGGATGGAGATGCTGGCGGACTGGGGAGCGCAGCCCACAGACGACGTCCAGACCTCCATCGAGACCATCCTGGAGTGCTGGGAGTGAGCCTGCCGGCGGTGCGAGCGAGGCCAACGTCGCTCGCGCCGCCGAGCCGCGGCCCCCGAGGAAGCCTGCTATCGTCCCGGCAACAAGGAGAGACCTATGTCGTTGCTGATCCTCGGGACGCTCCAGAGCTGCACGGGCGACTGCGCCGATGGCTACGGGATGGACGCGGAGGGGGTCTGTCGCCTCCTCGCCGACACCCAGACGCCCGCGTGCGACTCGGGGGACGAGGGCGACGCTGACACCGACGCGGACGCCGACTCCGACTCCGACTCGGACGCCGACGCCGACGCCGACACCGACACCGACACCCCCGATCTGGCAAACGGCAAGCAGTTGCACGACGAGGGTTGCAACAATGGCTACTGCCACGGCAGTGACGACACGCTTCCGACCCGGGTACCGGAACTGACGGACCAGGAATTGGAGGTCCAGATCACCGAAGGCGGTGGCTACATGGCGCCCCAGGATCACCTCTCCGGCGATGACGTGAGGGATGTGATCGCCTACCTGAGGCAGCACTACGGTTGATCGGCTCAGGCTGAGCCGGTCCATGGGGGCTGGCCCGGATGATCCCGAGCCACGAACGGCTAGTCTTCCATCCGCTGCAGCAGACCGACCACGGCCACGCACATCTCCTCGGTGGTGCCATCGCCGATGGGCACGTCACTGATGATGACCTCGTCGCCTGTGTCGACGAAGCCTTCCTCCCGGTAGGCCTCGACCAGCTGGGAATTCGAGTCGGAGTTGTTGAAGGTACAGGTGACCGTGGCGGTATCCCCTGACTGGACGATGGGGCCCGATTCCATGTGGAGTGTCTCGCTCTCGTACAGCGAACTCAGGCGGTAGATACGCTGCCAGTTGTAGTCCCACCTGGGCACGTGGACGATGCACTCGTCGTTGCCATCCTGTCGATCGATGTCGAGCCGGATCTCGGTACCGACCACGTGCATGTGCGGAAGGACGCCCCAGATCGCGGCGTTGGGCAGGGTCTTGGTCACCGTGTTGCTCCAGGCCTCTTCTCCTGCCGGAATCATCTCGGTGCCGTCATCGAAGGACTGACCCGGCTCAAAGACACCGACCACTTTCATGCTGGCTTCATAGAGCGGCGTGCCCTCGTAGTACTGCAACTCCAGTCGAGTTGCATCATCGCTCTCTGGGGCCGCGCCTGCCTGCGGATGGTAGTGGATCTGGAGGACGAAGCGGTCACCGGGGTCGACCCGGATCGCGCTCTCCGGAGGCAGCTTGACGGCTCCGGCGTTGGGGGTCCAGGCACCGACGACCTTGTTCCCCAGGGTGCCGGGACACTTCTCGTCCTCGTTGGGGTTGCAGCTGGCTGCCCCGAAGCACTCCCAACTCTCTCCCAGGCCATAGCTCTCCCGGTACTCGTCCAGGACATCGGTTCCCTCGCTGCCTTCGTCCACGGTGAACACGATCACGTGGTGATTGACTGCGGTGTTGCCAGGAACGACCTCGAAGCCCGAGAACCAGCCCGCCTCATTCTCGATCTGCGGGTCCAGCTCGAAACAGCGGAGCACGTCGTCGTCGCTCTCGAGCACGGTCCATTCCGAGTCGATGGTCATCGCGATGTCCACCTGGTCCAGGCTGGTGCCGTTGATGGGATCAGGGAAGGCACTGCCATCGTCGGTTCCCTCTG